>MDTG01313300.1_pt1 | contig 14966 bp, 12 predicted proteins | sample 811421 | NCBI WGS metagenome assembly MDTG01 (sample SAMN05326645, study PRJNA326480) | marine metagenome | isolation source: seawater | place: Pacific Ocean: South East | collected 2011
CTTTGCCTTTAACCAAGACATGGCGAACGGTGGCGTGATGCACGAAGGCGCTGTGAGTACCTCCTTGGGCCTAACAGGTATTCCCAGTGTGGTTGAGGAAATGCAAATCAAACGTGATTTGGATATCTTAAACTATACCAGCGGTAAACTACACATCCCAACCTTATCAACTAAAGATGCGATCCCCTTAATCAAACAAGCAAAAAAAGCAGGTCTTGATGTAAGCACCAGCGTTTCTGTTCACAACTTATTTTTTACGGACAAGGCCCTAGAGGGTTTTAACGCCAATGCCAAACTGCTACCGCCCCTGCGTGAGCAGACCGATAGCAAGGCGCTGCAGAAAGCATTAAAAGACGGCACCATAGATATGGTAACTTCGGACCATCAACCCTTAAACAGCGAATTGAAATACGTTGAATTGGATTTAGCACACTTCGGTTCTATTGGATTAGAACACAGTTTTGGTTGTTTACTTTCCATGTTCGATGTCGCAGTTGTTGTTGATATATTGACGCGTGGAAAAGCGCGTTTTGGCATAACTGCTAGTCCTATAAAAGAAGGTGCAACGGCGGATATATCGCTCTTCGCGCCAGATGGTAAAGAAACCGTTACGAAAGCAGCTATTAAATCCACATCAAAGAATAGCTTGTTTATGAATCAAGCACTTTCAGGAAAGATATTTGGGGTTATTGCTCAAAATAAAGTACGCCTAGCGTAATAACCATGTCATCCTTTGTACATTTATCCAAAGCTTCAAAGATTACAAATGCACCTTTGTTGGTCATGCTTCATGGGTACGGCAGTAATGAAGCGGATTTATTTTCGTTTGCTTCGCTAATTCCAAGTAATTACCACGTGGTTTCCCTACAAGCGCCCTTGTCTTTGGGTGTTGGTTATGCTTGGTTCCCTATCCATTTTGAAGAAAATATGGAACGGTGGACTTCACCAGAAGAAGCCCAACAAGCCATTGATTATGTTAGGTCCTTTCTCTCATATTACACTGAAAAAAATGACGTAGACGCCAATACCATTACCCTCTTGGGTTTTAGTCAAGGTGCAATGCTCAGCTATAGTGTTGGTCTGGGGCAACCCAACATAACGGCAATTGCCGCCTTAAGCGGCTATCTTGATCCGCGCTTGGTACGTTTTGATAAATTGAAGAAAACTATATATGTGTCTCATGGCGAACAGGATATGGTAGTTCCCTATGCGTGGGCAGTACAGTCTGTCGCACTACTAGAAGAAAATGGATATTTCCCCAACTTCCTTTCCTATCCGCAGGGGCACGGCGTTAATCAAGAAAACTTGAATAGCCTTGTGCAATGGCTTGAAGCACAATCGTAATCAATTTTTCTACATTTGGGAAGCCAAATCTTTTAAACCCATATATTATTGTACCCTTCCAAAATAATCATTCTGGCAATCATTGTAAACCATAAGATTTATTAATGAATACTGGTTTGGTTCAAAAATAACATACAGCAAAGCGAAGTTGGTAGAAAGAAGGCTTTGGGGCAACATTCATGCTTCGCCTGTAAGCTAGAGAAAAGTAGGTTTTCTTTGGCTTTCGTTAAACTATGCAGTAGCTTCAGGAACGGCCGGTATGGGTTTGCATAAGTTCAATAGAATCTTGCAGTTTTTTAATCTTCTCATACTGCGACTCAATTTTTGATTGCGAATATTTAAGACGTTTTCCATAATCCGTTACCAAGAACACATTAATAAGAAGAGAGAATATCAACAGATATAGAATAATTTTTTGCTTCATGCTACAGGGAAATTGTTAGATTGTCATAGGCCAGTTTTATATTTGGTGGCAATGAGGCTTGCACTTCATCGTGGAAACCAAGACGGTGACTAATATGGGTAAAATAAGTTTGATTTGCGCCTATCCTCTGGGCAAAGTCAATGGCTGCATCTAGGTGCAAATGTGATGGGTGTGGCTCAATACGTAATGCATTGATAACAAGTACTTCTACCCTATCCAATTTTTCTGCTTCAGTGTCTGTCATTGAAAACATATCCGTGATATAGGCAAAGGGGCCAAATCGGAAGCCCAACACCTCCAAGCCATAATGTGTCACGACTATAGGTGTTATGGTCTTAGAAGCCACTACAAAAGGCTTGCTCGGGTCAATTGCGGTAGTAGTTAGAGACGGTGCGCCTGGATATTTGTTTTTATCACTAAAAATGTAATCAAATCTCCTTGATAAATTTTCCATAACACGTACAAGACCATAAACAGGAAGCGCACCAACTTTAAAAGCGAATGGGCGTATATCATCAAGACCAGCGGTATGGTCGGCGTGTTCGTGTGTAAATAAGAGCGCATCAACCTTGGGGCAGTTGCTTTTGAGCATTTGTTGCCTAAAGTCAGGTCCACAATCCACCACTATGTCCATGTCGTCCCACTGCACCCATATGGAAGATCGCAGTCGTTTGTCTTTTGGATTTTCGCTCAAACAAACGGGATGTGTGCTACCAATTATGGGTATGCCTTGTGAAGTACCGGTGCCGAGAAAATAAACTTTTAGAGCCACAGTACAAAATTACACTAAAGATGTGCATCCTTGTGGATAAGTTTCATAATTTTGAAAAAACCTATATGCATGGCTATCCAACTGGCAGGAGATCATCCATTTGAAAATACCCCTTCGTTAGAAGCAAAAGCACTTCGCATTAATCTGAATGACAACATCTACGGCACCTTTGCTGAAATAGGTGCTGGCCAAGAAGTAGCGCGTCATTTTTTTTAGGTGTGGTGGCGCCTCAGGTACCATTGCCAAAACCATGAGTGCCTACGACAAAGACTTCAGTGATGCCATTTATGGTAGAGAAAACGATAGCAGGTATGTTTCAGAATCCCGACTAAATAAAATGTTGGATTGGGAAATAAGCCTCCTCGAAAAGCGCATTGACAGGTCTAAAAATAAGGACAAACTGTTTTTTGCATTTGCCAATACGGTTACTACTATTGACTTTGCCAAGAAGTTTAAAGGACACGGCTGGATGGGTATACGTTTTCAAACCGCACCTGATCTACCCTATTCGATGATTACAACTCACGTGCGATTTCGTGAAAATGATACCAAAACACAGCAACTTACGCTGGGTGTGATTGGGGTCAATTTAATTTACGGGGCCTTTTATCAAAACGACAGACCAAAAAAAATGCTTCAATACCTCTATGACCACATTGATCGCGATGCCATAGAGATTGACACTATCAATTTTACAGGGCCACTTTTTAAAGACATTGACAATAGGGTAATGAGTTTGGAGCTTGTCCGACTTGGCATGACAGATGCCGTTATGTTTGGCCCTGACGGTAACAACCTTCTTCCCGCGAGAGAACTTTACAAGAAAAACATCATTGCCATTAGGGGAAGTTTCCGGCCTGTTACAAAAGTGAATGTGGATATGTATCGCAAATCAATTAGCATATTTGAGAAAGAACCCGATTCTGACCCAGATAATTCACTTGTTATTTTTGAAATTACGCTCTCTAACTTGATGACCACGGGCGCCATTGACGAGGAAGACTTTATGGACCGCGCAAAGCTGTTGTGTTCGCTGGGACAAACCGTAATGATATCCAATTTCAAAGAATACTACAAGTTAGTTGAGTATTTCTCAGAATATACCAAAAAGAAAATTCGCCTAACCATGGGGGTAAACAACCTTATCGAAATCTTTAACGAAAAGTATTACCGCAACTTAAGTGGTGGTATTCTAGAGGCTTTTGGCAAACTGTTTTTCAAAAACTTAAAAGTATACCTCTACCCCATTATTGATCCAGAGACAGGCAAGATAACCGACAGCAATACCCTTAGAGTTAATCCAAGACTAAAAGAGCTTTACAACTTTTTTAAATACAACGACAAAGTAGTTGATATCCTAGATTACAATACCGAGGATATGAAGATATTTTCAAGAGATATTCTGGAACAAATCAAGAAAGGTGAAAAGGGCTGGGAAAACAAACTGCCAGAGGGCATTTCCAAGCTAATTATAAATAAAAAACTATTTGGCTTCAAAAGCAAATAGGACTAGCCTTCCAGAATTTGAGCAGCGTGATCCTTGGTTTTGACCTTGTTAATAACGCGTACAATAGTACCCGCTTCATTAATCACAAAAGTAGTTCTGATGATGCCTTCATATTCTCTTCCTTGAAACTTTTTGGGCCCCCAAACGCCAAAGGCTTCAATAGCACTGTGATCTTCGTCGGCCAATAAAGGATAAGGAAATGAAAACTTGGTGGCGAAACTTGCTTGTTTCTTTACGCTATCAGCACTTACGCCCAGCAATTCATAACCTTCGGCTTTAAGTGTGGCATAATTATCACTTAAATTACAGGCTTCAGCCGTACAACCGGGTGTATTGGCACGTGGATAAAAGAACACTATGAGCTTTTTTCCTGTGTAATCTTGATGTGAAATGGGTTCTCCCAAATGATTTAAACCTGAAAAAGCAGGTAGTTGATCTCCTTCTTGTAGCATTTTGTTTATTTTTAGGCTTTAAAAATACAAAAATGAATAAAGCCGATAAGGTACATTTTACGATAAATAAATTAGCGGAGCTATATCCTACCATTCCCATTCCGTTGGATCACAAAGATTCCTATACTTTGCTAATTGCCGTATTGCTATCGGCGCAAAGTACTGATGTACGTGTAAATCAGATTACGCCCAAGCTTTTTGCCAGGGCAGATAATCCTACTGATATGATTAAAATGAGCATTGAACAAATTAGAGAAATCATAAAGCCTGTTGGCTTATCCCCTATGAAATCAAAAGGGATCCACGGCTTGTCACACATACTTTTGGATAAGCATGGTGGGAAAGTACCCCAAAGTTTCGAAGCGCTTGAGGCGTTGCCTGCAGTTGGGCACAAAACAGCTAGTGTTGTCATGGCACAGGCTTTTGACGTTCCTGCATTTCCAGTTGATACCCACATTCACCGACTGATGTATCGTTGGGGTTTTTCGAACGGAAAAAGTGTGGTGCAAACAGAAAGAGATGCCAAGCGTTTATTCCCAAAAGAAAAATGGAACGATTTACACCTTCAAATCATCTGGTATGGACGTGAGTATTGTCCTGCACGTGGATGGGATTTATCTAAAGATATTATCACAAAAACCATTGGCAGAAAAAGTGTGCTAAAGAAACACAATTGCTAATTATCAATTGTATTTATGTATCCTTTAGCTGATTTAACTGGATTGTAAGCTGCTGCATATTGTAGAATAAGCGCAACTGACTTCTTACTTGGTTTAGGTGTTTTGTGTTGAAAAGGTAGCGTGTAAAATTTATCCATAAATTATTTTTTGGATAACGATTCGCTAATGCTTTTATTGTGTCATGGTCAAATTTCGTTCCTCTATTAATTTTCTCAAATTAATAAGACCATATCGCATTCTCCCCAAGGAAGTATTGATGCTCACATTGGTTCTTTCAGCAATCTCCTTGAAGCTCATGTTTTGATACAACCGCATTTTCAAAACTTCGAATTGATTTTGCGGCAGCTCAAGCATAAGTGCATTGATGTCTGTTTTAATTTGACTATCGATAATCATGTCTTCAATGCTTTTAGAGGGCTCTGATAAGCGATAAAAAACATCTTGTTCGCTATCATTGGTGTGATACATGGGCATGCGCTGTTGACGTCTAAAATGATCAATGATAAGGTTATGTGCAATTCGCATCACCCAAGAAACAAAACGCCCCTTTTCGTCGTAGGTGCCTTTTTTAAGGGATTGAATTACTTTGATGAAAGTATCTTGAAAAACATCATCTGCAATTCTTCTATCACTTAGTTTGGAATAGATAAAGCTGTAGATACGTTGTTTATATTTGGATAAAAGGATTTCGAAAGATTCGTTATCACCATCCAGATACTGTTGAATAAGTATATTATCGGGGAGCATAGACATATGTAACTCTGTTTAAAAAGCTTAAAATTTAGTTGAGTATATGTCTTTTTTATAGGCAATAATTATGCTGTAAATATAAAAAATTATATTTAACAGCGTAAAAAAACACCACCTCGTTTTTAAATCGGTAGCGAATTGATATATTTATATCTTGTTTAAAAAGCATTGAAAAAAGAAGCAACTATTCAAATTATCGGCGCAAAAATGCACAACCTCAAAAATGTGAGTGTGCAAATACCGAGACATAAATTTGTGGTCATCACGGGTTTGTCGGGTTCGGGAAAATCAAGTCTTGCCTTTGACACTCTCTATGCTGAAGGTCAGCGTCGTTACATAGAGAGTTTATCTTCTTACGCAAGACAGTTTTTAGGACGCTTAAACAAACCAAAAGTCGAACAAATAAAAGGGATTGCACCTGCTATTGCCATTGAGCAAAAAGTAATCAGCAATAACCCGCGTTCTACGGTAGGTACCGTCACAGAAATTTACGATTACCTCAAGTTGTTGTTTGCTCGTATTGGTGTAACCTACTCCCCTATTTCTGGTAGGGTAGTCAAGAAAAACAATGTGAAAGACGTACTGGAGCACGTTAAAAATTTTGAAGAAGGATCTAAGCTGTTGATTCTTGCACCAATGTTAGTAACCAAAAACCGTACGCTTGAGGGTATTTTAGAACAATACAAACAACAGGGCTATGCCCGGCTGTTTGTCAACGACGCCGTGGTGCGTGTAGACAACTTTAAGCCAAAAAAGTCCGATACGATTGCGTTGGTGGTTGATCGCGTCATTGTTAAGCATGATGAAGATGCTTTTAACAGAATTGCAGAGTCCATTGAAACGGCTTTTCATGAAGGCGACGGTACTGTTGTTGTTCACAGCTTATTAAAAAATAAAAATCAAACTTTTTCAAACCGCTTTGCCCTTGACGGGATGGCGTTTACACTTCCAAACGAGCATATGTTTAGCTTCAACAATCCGCTTGGTGCATGTACAGCTTGTGATGGTTATGGTGATTTAATTGGTATTGACGAGCAATTGGTCATACCCAATACCAGCCTGTCCGTATTTGAAGGTGCTGTTGCCCCTTGGAAAGGCGAGCGTTTACAACTTTTAAAAAATGACTTTATCGATGCTGCCTACGATCATGATTTCCCTGTTCACAAGCCTTATTTTGAGCTTAACAGCGATCAAAAGAAGCTTTTGTGGGAAGGCGCAAAAGGTATCCGTGGGATCAATCAATTTTTTGCCAAGCTTGAAGCCAAAAACTATAAAATTCAAAATCGGGTGATGCTCTCCAGGTATAGAGGCAGAACAAAATGCGGCAGCTGTGGGGGAAAAAGATTGAATGAGAAAGCTTCATACGTTCGTGTTGACAAATACAGCATGAGTGATTTAGTCGACATGCCTATTGTCAATCTTGCAAAAGAGATCGCAACCCTAAAACTGACCAAACATCAACAGCATATCGCAAGAAGATTATTGGTAGAAATCAAAGACCGACTTCAGTTTCTTCAGCAAGTAGGGCTAGGATACCTAACGCTCAACCGCCGTGCCAGTACGCTTTCGGGAGGCGAGTCCCAACGCATTAACCTAGCCACTTCATTGGGCAGCAGTTTGGTTGGATCCCTTTACATTCTCGATGAGCCGAGTATTGGCTTACACCCAAAAGATACAAAAAGGCTCGTTGAAGTGTTGCACGGACTTCGTGATTTGGGGAATACAGTAATTGTTGTAGAGCATGACGACGATATCATGCGTTTTTCAGATGAAATCATTGATTTGGGCCCCGATGCAGGAGTTTTTGGCGGTGAGGTTGTAGCCCAAGGTACTTTTCAGGAAATCCTAAAGGCAGAAACCTGGACAGGTAAATACCTTTCCAAACGCGCACAAATAGAAATTCCAGAGAAGCGAATTAAACCCAAGAAATTCGTTCATATAAATGGGGCTCGTGAACACAACTTAAAGAACATAGACGTGTCTTTCCCCCTGCAAATGCTAACTGTGGTCACGGGAGTTTCTGGTAGTGGAAAAAGTACCTTAGTAAAAGACATATTGCTGCCTGCTGTCAGAAAAGCCAAAATTATTTATGGTGATAAGCTGGGGGAGTTTGGTAGTATAGATGGAGACCTAGATACCTTTCAAGAAATTAAATACATAAGCCAGAAACCGATCGGATTGTCTTCACGGTCCAACCCAGTAACTTATATCAAGGCTTACGACGAAATCAGAAAGCTTTTTGCCAGTCAGGCGCTATCGAAACAGCGAGGTTATAAAACTAAACATTATTCCTTTAACGTTGATGGTGGACGTTGTCCTAACTGCAAAGGAGAAGGAACGGTAAAGATTGAAATGCAGTTTATGGCTGATGTTGACTTGGTTTGTGACGACTGCGCAGGAAAACGTTTTCAAAAGGAATTGCTTGAAGTGAATTTTGAAGGCAAAAACATTCACGATGTACTGACCATGAGCATAGATGAAGCCATTACTTTTTTTAAACAGTACCAGCAAAATAAAATCAGCGACCGTCTTCAGCCCCTTCAAAACGTGGGCATGGGTTATGTTTCTTTGGGCCAATCGTCCTCAACCCTTTCGGGTGGTGAAGCACAACGCATTAAGCTCGCTACTTTCTTGTTGAAAGGAGAACAAAAAACAAAAACCCTTTTCCTCTTTGACGAACCCACGACTGGACTTCATATGCACGATATCAAAAAGCTTGTAGGCTCGTTTCGTGCTCTGATTGAGCGTGGTCATTCTCTAATCGTAATTGAACACAACGTCAGTCTTATTGAACAAGCAGATCATATTATTGATTTAGGGCCTGAAGGAGGTATAAACGGAGGTCATTTGTTGGCAACTGGCACACCAGAGGAAATCAATGCCAATAAAAAATCAAGCTTGTATAAGCTACTGCTTAACGATTAGTTCGTTTTACTACCCAACCATTAACCGTATCAGAAAGTCTTAACACAGCAATCAGTACGCCGTATACAAGGGTAATTAAAATGGATTTAATCAGAATTGATGCCAAGGGATGTATATTCATTTTTAAGCTACTGCTCGCTGCAAACAACAGTCCAATAACAACAAATGCCTTTAGAGTGTTTTTGTTGTAAGGATACACCCCAAAATAGCGATAAACAAAAGCCATGCGCACATAAGTGAAGACCACCAACACCACCAGCGTTGACAGGGCTGCACCGTTGATGCCATAAATTGGAATACTTATGCGATTTCCAATGTAGACAAAGACAGCCATAAAAATGGTTAGCATAAGAGATATACGATACTGCTTTGAGTTAATTAGAATGGTACTTGAGGCGCCCGAACTCATCACAATAAGTTTGGCAAAAGAAATCATCAACACGACCAGTGCAGCCGTTTCATAGCCATCAACTTGGATTAAATCAAATAAGGCTGCTATGCTGCCATTAACCAACAAAAAGAACCAGCCCGCCAATAGCAATAAATTAATTGAGCTATCGGTGTATAGCTTGGCCAGATGGGCATTGTTTTGGTTGTTGATAGCCTTTGAAATCAAAGGGTTTAGGATTTGAAACAATGCACGACCGGGAACTTCAATAAGGGTTGCGGTAAAAATACCTACGGAATAAAAGGCTGTTTGTGCGATTGCTTTATACTGAGGCAACATAAACTTATCAATATCAATAATCAAGCTTCCAGCAGAACCAGCCAAAACCAAATAAAATGAATAGCGCAAGATTCCGGAAACATTCTTGGGTGCCTTAAAAGAAAAGGTTGGTGGTTGAATTCGAAAAGCAATGAACATCATCACAAGCATACGAAGGTAATACAAGGCAACCAACAAGAAGAAAAATCGGTCTAAATCGATTAATTCTATTTCATAGGCAAGCAACAAAAGAAATATTGTAAGCCGCGGATAAATCTCTTTAAATATGTTTCCGGTTACGGACTTAAAATTTACCCGTGCCCAGGAGTAAAAAATTTCAAAATATGCAGTTGCAAAAGCCACAGCAAAAATCACCCAAGTATAGGTAGCAATAATGGGGTTTTCAACCGATAACAATATCGCAATTGTACTGTGAAAGTATATAGCCAAAAAACCCAAGGGAAGTACCACGAGCAGCGGAACGATTACAATAAAAGAAAGAAAGTTTTGCTGTTCTGGTTTCGCATAAACACTGTGAAACTTGATAACGGTTTGTGCTACACCAAAGCCAATGAGCGGCATTAATAAATTGGATGATGACAGCAAGAACACGACCAATCCCTGATCAGCAGCACCAAAAAAATGTGGATACAAAACAAGGGTATTCAGCGCGCCTATACAGAAAGCAAACATGATGCTCAGCAGGTTTTTTGCCGATTGTGTGGTAATCATATTCATGACAGCGAACGTATTAACGCGAGGTACTCTTGCGCGATCGCATTGCGTTCATAGCGCTTAATGTCCTTACCTAGTTGAGGCATGTCGTTTTTTACAAACCATCTAAGTAAGGTTTCTTTAATTTTAGACTGCTCTGAAAATGAAACATAAACACCCAATTGATGTACATCAAAAAGGACTTGCATATCGCTTGGCTTAGGCCCAATACCCAACACAGGACGTTGAGCAGCCATATATTCAAATAATTTACCGTGAATAACATTTGATGTCATGGGCATATTTATACCCAACAATAATAAGACTTTTGCATTTGTCAATTGCACATCAACAACCTCCTTAGGTTTATACCCCAAAAAACGGACGTGCGTATCAATGCCAAGTGATTTTACTTCCGCTTTTATGGAAGTGGCCACTTTGCCATACACATCCAATGAAAAGGATTCGCTGAAAGCAGCATTTGATTTAATTAGTGATGCGATGGCCTGCCACAAGACTGTTGGGTTCTGCTGTGCTTTTAAGCTACCAGCATAAACCATTCCTGTCGCAGTTGCTGTTGCAGTGGGTAGACATTGTTCATACCCATTGGTAAGTAAAGTAATGTTGTGATTATGTGCTTTAAAATCTGCTTTTAATGAAGGGGCGGTCACGACAATGTGATCTGCGTGTTGCAATACCTTTTGCTCAAGTTGCCGTTGTTTTTGCTTCGCCTTTTTGCTCAAGGGAAGGCTGCGGTTTTGAAAAAATCCAGTCCATGGGTCTCTAAAATCTGCAATCCATAAAATGCCTGATTGTTGCTTGGCTTGCAACCCTATCAAATGTAGCGAATGTGGTGGGCCTGAGCTAATAATTACATCAAATGGGGTTTGCTTGTGCTGCTTCAAAAAGATTTGCGTTGCCACTTTGGCCCAATATACTCTCGCATCGGGAATAAAGAAATTGGCGCGCACCCATAACACAAAACGCTTTACAGCAGATCGCTTTTCGCCCAAGTTCTCCGCTATGGATTTGCTGGAATATCGCAACGGCTCCCAACCATCAACCTTTATCTCTGTAATCTCTTGGTTAACCTTTTGCCTCAATGCATCGTCTTGTTGGGCAACACGGGGATTCTTTGGGACAAAAACAGTGACATCTATCCCTTGGGCGGCAAAATAGTTTGCTAAAAACAACCAACGCTGTACACCTGAACCACCTGATGGCGGCCAGTAATAAACTGTTATCGCAACCCGTTTAATATCAGCCAAGCTTAGTTTCTTTTTGTTGACGCATAAGCATTACTATAATAAGCAAGAATAACACCCAGGCTGATGCCATTAGCAAGGTCCCTTCTCGTATTACAGTTGGTTTAAACGCAAACACAATCTCATGTTTTCCTTGCGGAACAACAACCCCTCGGAGCATATAATTAACCCTGTGATAGCGTTGTAACTCCCCGTCAATACGCACTGACCAGCCATTAGGATAATACATTTCTGAAAACACTGCCAAACGCTGATTTGCTGTGGAAACAGTGTATCGCAATAAATTATTGCGCTTTTCAATCAAATAAATGGTGTCGGTTGCAGCGGACGTATATGATGTTGACTTAAGCGTTTGCGAAATTGCCTGGGTTTTTGGGTCTATCTGGTTTAGTTGCACTATGGCTTCATCAGCATTTGCAAGCTTTATCACCTCATCCACAAGCCATACAGACCCCAATGCAGATTGGCGTTTCCCTACCCCATCAGGATATTGGTCATCAATGATAAATTTTACATTTAGCATATCAAGAACCGTACTGTCATTATTGTATAAGTGGAAATCATAAACATCTTGCAGCAATGCAGGTTTGGCCCCGTGGTAGCCCCCTAAGCTATTGTGAAAATAGGCAGCTCTCGATGATGAAAAACCGAGCCTGGGTTCAAAAACACGATAGTTAGATTTATCTGCTTGAATAATTTTGTCTTGCGGCGTTATGTCAAAGGGATATTCATACTGGTATTTAACTTTAAACTGATCTACGTTAAAGAAAAGTCTGTTGTACTGCCACAGATCGACGAGACTTATTATTGAAATAGCAATAGCAAATACAGCACCCGAAATCAACATGCGCCAAAGGGCAATTAGAGACAATACAATTAAAGCCAGATAGGTAAGAATACGCCAAATATCTTCCCAAATAAATAGCTTTCTTGATGCCTGCATTGGCTCCAGTAGCACATTGGGTAAATTCGACATGCCCTCGAAAGTTGAAATAAACGAAAATAAGCCTTTAGCCCCACCTACTAAAAATAAAATTAAAGCAATGAATACAGCTACAACGCTGTATACCGCTACACCCTTTTTTCTACTCAGTCCCTTTTCTTGAGTCAAGTGTTGCATGCCCAGCATGGCTGCATATGGTACGCAAAGCATGATCATGATTTGAGCCGAACTAACAGCCCTGAATTTATTATATAAGGGCAAATAATCGATAAAAAATTGAGTGGCCTCAGGCACATTCTTACCCCATGAAAAGACTAGCGAAACGGCAATTAATGAGAGCAACACTGAACGCGTTTTCCTATTGGCCACCACCAATCCCAAAACCGCAAAAAACAAGACCACTACACCCATATAAACAGGCGCAGCAACAAAAGGTTGATCGCCCCAATACGGTCTGAATTGGCGCAGCAAACCAATTGCAGTATCGTAGTCGATACTGCCCTCGCCCATTTTTCTCTTAATAAACTGTACATAAGGGCTGTCATCAGCAAAGCCCTCACTTGAACTACCACCCATAATATTAGGAGATATAAAAGTCATGGATTCCAAGACGCCATAGCTGTAAGAAGTGATGTAATCAAATGAAAGCCCGTCCGAAGCTACTTTGTCCGTTCCATCTGGATTAATGGTCAATTCACTTGTTCCTCGCGTGCTAAATTTTGTATAATCTAAGGTGGCGAGTACACCTTGTGCGTTTAAAACGAGTGCCAATGCACCTGAGATGAGTAGTGTCGCAACTGGTTTTAGTGTATTTGAAATACCACTCTTGAACCACTTGTGAATGCCCCACATTAGGGTTGTGATAAATACCATTACCAATGTGTAGTAGGTCATCTGCAGGTGATTGGCATGGAGTTGTAATGCCAGACCAAGTGTAAGCCATAGCAAACCCCATTTCTTTCGGTCAATCAATACTTGAAACAATCCTAAAAACACAAGTGGCGTATAGGCCAAGGTCAAGGCCTTTGTGTTATGCCCAACCATAAGAATAATGATGTAATAAGATGAAAACCCGTAGGCAAGTGCACCAAAAACGGAAACAGGCTTAGAAAAACGCCTGCTCTGTGCAAACACGTAAAAAAAGAAAAGGTACAAAAACAGCATGTCGGCAGGTCGCGGCAGAAAACGCAAGGCCATATCAACATAACGCAATACATCGTAAGGGTATCGTCCCGTAATTTGATAGGTTGGCATGCCAACAAAGGCGTTGTCAATCCAATAGGGTTCTTCGTCAAATTCTGCACGGTGTTCTAAAATTTGACGTTGCATTCCTTTATACTGAACAATGTCAGATTGCTCCAGATACTTGTAGGATAGCAAAGGATAAAAATATGCCAATGAAATAATAGCAAATAAAACAGTTACTAACGCATGCGGCAGTAAAAAACGCAATACTGGATGTTTCATAATGATTCAAAAATACAACTCTATGCATAATGACAGAATTTTTAATTCATGTATCTTTGAATATGCGCTTATCATCACTGCATACATTGTGTTATTTGGCGGTGCTGATTATGCCCTGTATCTCAACGGCACAATATACCGAGGTCATAAACAGCAATCGCCCCAGTCAGTCCATGGGGGCATTTGGCGTTGGCAAACGTGTCTACCAATTGGAACAAGGCTTATCGTTTCGAACAGGTGGTTTTAGCACATTTCAAGATGCTTCATACACTGGTGTGGGTGCAAGGACTCAAATTCGCATTGGCTTATTTAAAGAACAATTGGAGATGGTCGGCACTGCAGATTATCAAATTGACGCCTTGCGCTACTCAAACGCTGTTGGTACATATAAGTTAACAAGAAATAGCTTGCGTAACTTAGGAGCTGGTGCCAAATATTTGGTATATGACCCTTTTAGAAATGTTGACAAATACAAACCAAATCTTTACAGTTGGCACGCCAATAATAAAATACGCTGGCGTGATTTGATTCCAGCTGTTTCGGTATATGCAGGCGCGCAATTTAGCACTGGCGGTGTTTATCCCTACCAAGAAAACTTTTTGCCCTTATTTGATTACAATTATCGTCCCATAACAGAGCCTTTTATTTCTGGAGCCGCCATGCTTATTTTACAACAACACCTACGTCCAGGGCTGGTGGTGGTGCATAATATTGGCATGCGTTATATAACTGCCGATGTACAGCAAAAGAAATTACTGGGAACGGTTACCTATAGCACCCAATCAAAATGGTCCTTTTTTTGTGAATACACTTTTGACGATAGCCCACTCTACAGAGATTTAACACTTGGCGTTGGTGTGGCTTATTTATTTAGCAACAATTTCCAGCTCGATGTCGCAGTCCAACAAACCCTTAAGAATACGCCCAGTTTAATGACTGCGGGTATTGGCGTTTCGTATCGGCTTGATCGTCACAATATTTGGAAAGAAGAACCGCAAAATATTGAGGTAAATAAGC
>MDTG01002719.1_pt1 | contig 14965 bp, 13 predicted proteins | sample 811421 | NCBI WGS metagenome assembly MDTG01 (sample SAMN05326645, study PRJNA326480) | marine metagenome | isolation source: seawater | place: Pacific Ocean: South East | collected 2011
CGTGTTGGGGTCCTGGAAGGTCAGGCCCGGCCAGTGGTCGGGGCTCTTGGCTTGGCCGTCTTTGACCGGCTGGATCCAGGCAAACACCTCGCCAGGCTGCTTCAGGATTCCAGTCCTTGCAGCGAGGTAGCAGTATCGGCTGCGGCGATCGACCAGCCTAGGATCGAGTTCCTGGCAGGCTCACCGGATTTGAAGACCGGTTGGGTGATCCTCCAACCTGCTTGGCGATAGCGACTTACTCCCTGGGGCTGAGGCGGTGGCGTGAAAACTGTGGTGAACCACCATGCGTATCCAGCGCCGCCCGCCAGAACGACCGGGGGCCACGATCAGCAGCAGTCCTCCAGCGTGATGCCCATCAGGCGCCCGGCGCGCGCCCCCAGGCGGCGCAGAACGAAGCGAGCGACCTCGGCCTCGAACGCGGAATCGTCGAAGTCCAGATCCAGCTACGTGGCGTTGGATCCCGCCTCCGCGCGGAAGGGCAGCTTGTCCAGTGCGGCAAGCTCGGCACCAAACGTGGCGGGCGTCAGTGCCGGGCGCGCTCGGGCCGCAATACTCGCTGTCGCAGCAGGGGACGTGCAGGCCATTAGGTCGCGCTCGCGTTCGACGCCCTAGCTGTCCACCGAGGACTCAAGGAGGGCGTCATAGAGGCAGCCTTTGGGGCTGGCCCGGCGAGGTGGCCCTCAACGGACCTAGACCCAGAGTCGACGCGTCGAGAGCATGACCTGCCACCGGCTGATCGCCGGAAGCGCAGCGAAGGCGTCTAGCAGTTCCCTGGCAGGCTCCCGAGCCACGGCAAGCCGAAGACGCCTACGATCGCGCCCACCAGCCCACCAACCTTCGGGTCCAGGCCGCACGCTTGAGCGACGACGGCCCCAGCACCCGCGCCCACCGCCGCATGGAAGACGTGCTTGCCCAGCGTGGGGTCGATCGCGCCCCCGGTCAGGTTGGACACCGCGTTCCCACCAAGGTCGGAGACGGTCTGGTTACGCGTGGCGCCGAACAGATCAGCCGCGAGCTGGCGGTCGGCGAGCAGGAGGGCGTTGGGGCAGTTGACGACGCGATTCATGATCGATCCTTCTTGGTTCGCCCGCATCGTGCCCCCCGAACGCAACCCTGACAACCCACACGCCGAATCCTGATACCGGGGCGGTCGTTGCATCCCCAGAGGTGGGCGGGGTTTCCGCAGAGCGATCCGCCGAAGGCGTGTTGTGACGGGGGGTAGCGCCCGGATGGGTGTCGGAGGTAGTGGCGAACATGGCCTGGGCCTCCCGGTACTCGGCGGTTTCGCGGCCAGGCGGGTACTCGGGAGGGGAATCGCAGGCGAGGTAGTGATAACGAGGAGGACCGACACGGAGTCGAGATATCTCGCAACTATCGACCCTGCATCACGCCGATCGAGGTCGGCAGAGAGACGCAGATGAGTAAGAACACGATCACCAGCCTCCAGCTCGCGGAGCTGGAGGCGCAGACCGGCCTCCCAGCCGAGGAGGTCGAGGCGGCGATCCGCGCATACGGGTCGGCCGTGCGTCGGGTGGCGCGTGACCTCCAGGCGGCGTACGACGAGCTGCCCGGCGTCTACAGCGCGTCCGAGTCGCGCATGATGCACGGCTGGCTCGACAAGCAGCTCATGCGTGAGGCGGGCTTCGCGCGGCACAAGGACGGCAAGAAGAAGCTCTACGAGTTCAGCGACGGCTCGTTCTTCAAGTTCACCGCAAACGCGAAGGACGCTCTGACATTCCAGCCGACCCTGAACCCTCACGCGAAGCCTGGGACGATCTTCCTCGTCTGCGGCTCGTCGGTCGAGCACCCCGGCGCGGGGCTCCAGCGCATCTGGGTGGCGAAGCTCAAACGCATGCGCCGCGCGCTCACGAAGGCCAAGCGCGGTCCGGGGAACAACACCGGCCGCCCCGAGTGGGAGTGGGTGTACGGCGTGCCGGTGCCCGCGCACCTGCGCCAGATCGCCCGCAAGACCGGGTAGTCGGCCTACCGCCTGACGTTCGTCCCCTGAGCCTGGTACCACCCCAAGATCCCCTTGACGGATGTGGGAGGATTGGGCTCAGGGGACGAATGAACAGGTCTGAGTTGCTGACGAAGTTGCGGAGCCTTCGCGACGTAATCGCCGCCGAAGCCCAGCGGGGCCTCGACACAACTGCTCGGAGCGCGGCCTACCGGGGCGCGTCCGACGCTCTCCTCGACGACGATCTCGACGCGGCGCGCTGGCTTCTCGCTGCTCAGCGCCTCTCAACTCAGCCTCAGATGCGATCCGGCCCAGCGCCGATCGTGAGCTTGGCCGAGTTCAGGCGCCAGCGCGCGAGCGGGTCGTAGCGCGAGTTAGATCCCCAAGCTGATCGACAGCCGATAGCCGTCCGACGTCAACGCCAAGCGTCAGCGCTGCCTCCGCAAACGAGGTTCGTGGGCCGGTCAACGAGTAGGCCATGACGGCACCAGTGCAGGGGCCGCCATGCGCGCGGAGGGCCAACTCCGCGACCTGGAGGCGTAGCTGCTCGACGTCGGTGTAATCGTCGTCGCCCACATACTGACCGATGCCCAGGACGCGCCCGTTTTGCTCTAGCCACGCTAGTCGGCCGCTGAAGAAGCGCGACAGCGCGTTTCTTTCTTAGAGGCTCGATCCTGTGTGGCAGCAGGTCCAACGCGCTGATGGTGACGAGGTGCATGATCTTGTTGTACCGAGGGGGGTCCGAGTGCTGAGAAATCGACTCGGGAGAGCTGACACTAGTGATCGCACGATCACGCCAAAGGGGCCTACGAGGTACGCAGGAAGGTCTGCGCTTCAACGTGCTCGACCGTGGCGCTGACCGTTCATGCCACCCCTGCCCGTTGCCGTTAGCCTGGGACCAGGAGGGCAAGACTATGAACCCGTTTCTTCTCGCACTGTCGATGTGGAATCAACGAGCGCTCTGGTGCAAGGACGTCTCGGACGACATGCATGTCGTCGTCGCGCGCTTCGAGAGGGCGTGGGACTTCCTTCCTGCGCACGCTCCCGTTCCTGGCGACTGGGTTCGTCTGGGCGCGGTTGGCGAACTCCTTGACCGCCCAGACCTCCCGGAGGTTCTGTCGCGTCGGCTCAGGACGATGCGGATTTCGCACGGGACAGCATGAGGTCAGCCACCTACCGACGAGAGTATGGCGCGCTCTTGGAGGCCGTAGGCGACGAACCCAAGGCCCATAGCCGAAGGCTCAACGTCTTCTGGCCCATGGAGGGGCGCCGCCACAAGAACGGTGTGTTCTTGGTCGGGCGTGCGGTCAACGGGTGGGGCGATCCGTACGAGCGCGCAGACTTTCAAGACGCAGATCGGCGCGAAGCCCTGATTCAGGCCGCCTACGAGTATTCCGGGGACCAGTCGGAGGACTGCCCCCTCTCATGGGTGAGGGACCGATGGGGAGCCTCGCCCGGATACAACACGCGCCGCTCACCGTTCTGGTGCGTGCTCCACGACGTGTTGTCAGCGCGAGGCAACACGGGAGACGACTGGCCGAGCTACGCCGTCTGGAGCAACCTCTACAAGGTCTCCCCTGAGCAGGCGGAGGGTGCTCAGGGCGCGAACCCGAGCGGGCGGCTCCTTGCGTGTCAGCAGCCGCTCAGCGCCGAACTCCTGCGGTTGGAGGTCGAGGAGGCTTGTCCAAGCGTGGTGCTCGCGATCACGGGGCGATGGTGGTTCGAGCCCTTCGCAGAAGCCCTGGGGCTCGCCGTCGAATGGTGTGACGGCCACGTATGCGGCGTCGCTCGAACTGAGGCGCAGACGTGGCTGGTCACGAACCGACCCGAGGGGAAGCCGCGCGCCGATTTCGTCGAAGAGATCCTGAGCAACCTCGGCTGAGGCCACGGCAGGGGAGCAATGTGGTCCAGAGCAACTACACACTCGCAGAGCACCGCCACCGCTTCGCCGCATGGGCGGCAGCGCAGGCGGCGCGACGCGCCCTCGCGGGGGCGACGAACCAAGCGCTGTGCGCCGCGCTGGACGCATGTTCGTTGCGCCGCGTCTTGTCCGACTCCAGCGAGAGTTGGCCGAAGACGACCTCAGACTTCGATCGCCAACACCGCCTCTGGTGCGGGGAGATCATCGAGCACCTGCGCGGGGCCTCGGTCGAGGCGACGTATGGCCGCGCAGCGAAGCTCGTGGCGATCTACGTCAAGTGCCTGGTCGTGTGCGGGGGTCACGTCGATCACCCGCTCGCAAGTGTGGCGCACCCTCCAGTCGATTCGATCCTCTTGGGCGCTCTCTCTGACCGAGAAGAGCACGCACAGGCGCACCGCGACCTGTGGGCCTCAACGAAGTGGACGCAACTCGACGAGGAGGGCTACTTCGAGGTGATCCAGAGCTTCCGCGAGGCCGGTCTTGGGAACCCGTTCTGGACCGTTGAGAAAAACTGGGCTCCCTAGCGGAGGTGCGGGAGCCGGTCCAGTAACAGCGCTCCCGCTCGACTGGTTGCAGGCGGCCAACACTCATACGATCAACTAATCGTGGTCATGGGGGGCCGGTGAGCAGCAAGCGCAAGATCCTGGAGTCACTCAAGCGGAAGCGCCTGCTTGAGATTGCGGACGGCGAGGAGGTCGAGCTACCCCAGCGGCGTGCGCTTGAGCCCATACGAGCTGCGCTGATCGCCCAAGAAGCTCTGACCCTAGACGCCGTGCTTGGCTACATGAGCCGGGACGAGTTGAAGGCCGCGTGCAGGGAGCTGGGGTTCGACGACGGCGGGCGGAAGAAGGACGAGATCCGCGCCCGGATCGAGGCGTTTGCGAGCGGCGACATGCCCCTGTTCACCAGCTCTGCGACCGAGGAGCCTGCCTCCAAGAAGGCGACGACCAAGAAGAATTCCACCAAGAAGCCGACGACCAGGAAGAAGGCGGCCAAGAAGGCCAAGGCGCAGGGCAACCTCGGCTTTGAGGACAAGCTCTGGAAGGCGGCCGACACGCTGCGCGGCCACATGGACCCCAGCGAGTACAAGCACGTCGTCCTGGGTCTGCTCTTCCTCAAGTATGTCTCTGACGCCTTCGAGGAGCGCCGAGAGCGGCTCCGGCAGCAGGTTGCCGACCCGGCGAGCGACTACTTCATCGAGGACGAGAAGGAACGTGCCGACGAGCTGCCCCAGATCCTTGAGGACCGTGACGAATACACGGCCGAGAACGTGTTCTGGGTGCCGAAGGACGCACGCTGGTCAAAGATCCAGGCCGAGGCGAAGCAGCCCACGATCGGCAAGAGCATCGACGAGGCCATGGACCTGATCGGGGCCGAGAACCCCAAGCTCAAGAACGTCCTGCCCCGCGTGTTCGCGCTTCCCGGCCTCGACAAGCACCGCCTCGGCAAGCTGATCGACGTCGTGTCCGGGATCGGCCTCGGCACCGAAGAGCACCGGGCCAAGGACACGCTCGGACGTGTCTACGAGTACTTCCTGGCGAAGTTCGCGGGCGCGGAGGGCAAGGCTGGCGGCGAGTTCTTCACTCCGACCTGCATCGTCGAACTTCTCGTCGAGATGCTGGAGCCCTACAAGGGCCGTGTCTTCGATCCATGCTGCGGCTCAGGTGGCATGTTCGTGCAGTCGATCAAGTTCATCCGCGAGCATGGTGGTCAGCGCGATCAGGTGGCGATCTACGGCCAGGAGTCGAACCCAACCACCTGGAAGCTCGCGCAGATGAACCTCGCGATCAGGGGGATCTCGGGGAACCTCGGCGGCCGACATGCGGGGAGCTTCCACCAGGATCTCCACCCTGACCTGCGCGCCGACTTCGTGATGGCGAACCCGCCCTTCAACGACTCGGACTGGGGCGGCGAGCGGCTCCGCGAAGACGTACGGTGGAAGTACGGCGTGCCCCCGATCGGGAACGCGAACTTCGCCTGGGTGCAGCACTTCGTTCACCACCTCGCGCCAGACGGTGTGGCTGGCTTCGTGTTGGCGAACGGATCCATGTCGTCCATGCAGTTGGGCGAAGGAGAAATCCGCAAGGCACTGGTCGAGGCCGACCTCGTGGATTGCATGGTGGCGCTGCCTGGGCAGTTGTTCTACGGCACGGGCATCCCCGCATGCCTGTGGTTCCTGGCGAAGGATCGGGCGAATGGACGCTTCCGAGATCGTCGCGGTGAGCTGTTGTTCATCGACGCGCGGAAGCTAGGACGCATGGATACCCGCGTTCACCGTGTCCTCGATCATGCGGACGTGGCGTCGATCGCGTCGACATACCACGCGTGGCGGATTGAAGGGGGCGAGTACAAGGACGTCGCTGGCTTCTGCAAGTCGGCCACGACAGAGGAAGTCATGACCAACGAGTGCGTCCTGACCCCTGGCCGCTATGTGGGGGCAGAGGCCGCTACGGCAGACACGGAGCCCTTTGAGGTGAGGGTCAGTCGGCTTGTGAAGCTCTTCCGCAGCCAGGCAGCCGAATCCGCGAACCTAAGCGCGAAGATCGAGGCTTCACTTCGGAGCCTCGGGCTATGACATGGCGGGCTGCGACGTTCGACGAACTAATCGAGGCAGGCACGCTAGAAGTTGGGGACGGCTACCGAGCCAAGAACGCCGAGCTTGGAGGTAGCGAACTACCATTCCTGCGGCAGGGGCTTATCGGGGACGACGGCACCATTGACTTCGAGAAGGCAGAGCGATTTCGAGAGTGCTCCGTCGCCAAGGCACAGGCCAAGAGTTCCATGCCGCATGACGTGCTCGTGGTCACGAAGGGCTGGAGCACGGGTCGCGTGGCATTCATGCAGCCGAGTCACCCAAGAGTCGTGTATTCGCCACATGTCAGCTATTGGCGGTCTCGTGCCCCGGAGACACTTGATCCACATTACCTCCGTCAGTGGTCGCGAAGTCCAGAGTTCACGAACCAACTTGAGGCCCTGGCAGGTACTTGCACTCTCCATCCCTACCTTAGTCTGCGAAACCAACGCCTTCTTCAGATCACCCTGCCCCCCTTATCAGAACAGCAACGAATCGCCGCTGTCCTCGCCGCCCTCGACGACAAGATCGAGCTGAACCGGCAGATGAACCGGACGCTGGAGGAGATCGCCCAAGCGGTCTTCCAGTCGTGGTTCATTGATTTCGACGGGCACGACGAATTGGTAGCCACCGAGCTGGGGAAAATGCCACAGGGTTGGGAGGTCCGCCCCTTCCTCGAAGTTGCCGACCTGGTTTCGGGCGGCACCCCCAAGACACGCGAAGAATCCTACTGGGGCGGCAAGATCAAGTGGGCGTCTGCGAAGGACGTATCCCAGTCTGCGAGTTACTTCCTCATCGATACCGAACGCACAATCACCGAGATCGGACTCAGCAATAGCTCCACCAAGATCATCCCAGCCGGAGCCGTCGTTGTCGTCGCCCGAGGCGCTACGTGTGGGCGATTCGTGGTATTCGGTGAGGACATCGCCATGAATCAGACCTGCTATGCGCTTGTGGCGAAGAACGGCTACCCAAGCTCGTTTCTTCGCTTCATGTGCGCTGACGCGCTCAGAAGGTTGGTTCTGCAAGCGCATGGCAGCGTGTTCAACACGATCACCACCATGACCTTCCGCAACCTGAAGGTGGTCGTGCCACCGATCCCACGCGCGAAGGAGTTCCACCGATTCGCTCAGCCATTCGTGGAGCGCATTCGCACGAACCTGTATGAGATGCGAACGCTCACCAATCTCCGCGACACCCTTCTGCCCAAGCTGATCTCTGGCGAGATCCGCATCCCCGAAGGCGAAGCCATCGTCGAGGCGGCCACATGACCGATCCCCTGGTCGAGGACACCGTTGAGCAGGCCGCCATCGACTGGCTCCGCGATCTCGGCTACACGTACATCCACGGCCCTCAGATCGCCCCAGGCGAGCCCGCAGCAGAACGTTCGTGCTACGCCAAGGTGATCCTTGAGGGGCGCCTGAAGGCCGCCCTAGCGCGTCTCAACCCCCACCTGCCGGAGACCGCACTCGACGAAGCGTTCCGCAAGGTCACGTCGCTCAACAGCCCGGCCCTGGAGGAGAACAACCTCGCCTTCCACCGGCTCCTGATCGAGGGCGTTGAACTGACCGTGAGGAAGGACGGCGGCGATCGGGGCGACGAGGCCCGCTTGATCGACTTCCCGGAGCCCGGCGACGAGAACTGGCAGGACAAGAACGACTACCTGGTCGTGAACCAGCTCACCGTGATCGAGGACCGCCACAACCGGCGACCGGACCTCGTGGTCTACATCAACGGCCTGCCGATCGCGGTGATCGAGCTGAAGCATCCCGGCTCCGAGTCGGCCACGATCAAGTCGGCGTGGAACCAACTCCAGACCTACAAGCGGGAGATCCCGTCGCTGTTCAACACGAACGAGATCCTCGTGATCTCAGACGGCACCGAGGCGAAGGTCGGCAGCCTGACGGCGGGCTTCAGCCGCTTCGGCCCGTGGCGCTCCATCGACGGCAGCCCCGTCTCCGCCGACATGCCGAAGCTCCAGGTCGTGCTGGAGGGGCTCTTCCAGAAGGAGCGGTTCCTCGACTACCTGCGGCACTTCGTCCTCTGGGAGACCGAGGACGGCTACGTCAAGAAGATCGCTGCCCACCACCAGTTCCACGCAGTGCGGCGCGCGGTCGAGGCCACCGTCGCAGCCTCCAGCCCGGACGGCGACCGGCGCATCGGCGTGGTGTGGCACACGCAGGGGTCAGGCAAGAGCGTCTCGATGGCGTTCTACGCGGGCAAGGTGATCGTCGAGCCCGCCATGCAGAACCCCACAGTGGTGGTCATTACCGACCGCAACGACCTCGACGATCAGCTCTTCGGCCAGTTCTGCCGTGCCGAGGCGCTCCTGCGCCAGACGCCAGAGCAAGCCGAGAACCGGGACCACCTCCGCGAACTGCTCCAGGTGGCGGCTGGCGGCGTGATCTTCACCACCATGCAGAAGCTCGGGCTCACCGCCGAGGAGCGCGAGCTGGGGGCGTCGTTCCCCATGCTGTCTGATCGGCGGAACATCGTCGTGATCGCGGACGAGGCTCATCGCAGTCAGTACGAGTTCCGTCGCCGCGTGGACACGGACGGAAAGGTGAGCATCGGGCTCGCCAAGAACCTGCGCGACGCGCTGCCGAACGCTTCCTTCGTCGGCTTCACCGGCACCCCGATCGAATTCGAGGACAAATCGACGCGCGCGATCTTCGGCGACGAGATCCACACCTACACCATGACTCAGGCGGTCGAGGACAAGGCCGTCGTGCCGATCCTCTACGAAGCGCGGCTCGCCAAGATCGGCCTGCGTGAGGACGAGCTGCCCCATGTGGACGAGGAGTTCGAGGAGATCACCGAGGGCGAGGAGGATCTCGCACGCGAGAAGCTGAAGACCAAGTGGGCGAAGCTGGAGGCCCTGGTCGGCAACAGCAAGCGGCTTGGCCTGGTCGCCAAGGACATCCTTCAGCACTTCGACCGGCGCTGCGAAGTGCTCGACGGCAAGGCCATCATCGTGTGCATGTCTCGGCGAATCGCCGCCGACCTCTACCGCAAGATCACCAAGCTCCGCCCCAAGTGGCACTCCTCGAAGGACAAGAAGGGCGCGATCAAGGTCGTCATGACCGGTTCAGCGTCCGACCCGGCCAACCTCCAGGCGCACATCCGGCCGAAGCGCGGGAAGAAGGAGCGCAGCGACGGGAAGGTCTCGATCAAGGAGATCGAGCGACGCTTCAAGGACGAGACCGACGAGCTGCGCCTCGTGATCGTCTGCGACATGTGGCTCACAGGCTTCGACGTGCCATGTGCGCACACCCTGTATCTCGACAAGCCGATTCGTGGGCACACGCTCATGCAGGCGATTGCCCGCGTGAACCGCGTGTTCAAGGACAAGCCCAGTGGGCTCGTCGTGGACTACTTGGGGCTCGCTGAGCAGCTCAAGAAGGCCGTTGATCGCTACAGCGGCGGCGGCGACGAGCAGGCGGGCGGCGACGTCGCGCATGTCGCCCTGCCGATCCTGATCGAGAAGTTCGGCGTCGTGAAGGACATGTTTCATGGCCACGACTACAGCGCCTTCTTCTCCGATCAGCCAACCGCTCGCGTCACCGCGCTCACCGCCGCCGCGAACTTCGTCTGTGGGTTGGAGCAAGGCGGCAAGAAGCGCTTCCTCAACGCCATGCAGTCCCTCAACAAGGCGGCAGCGCTGGCGCTCCACTTGGAGGAGGCGGCCCACCTGCACGACGAGCTGGCGTTCTTCCAGGCCGTGCAGCGGAACCTCCAGAAATACACGGTGGGGACAAGCGGCAAGTCCGACGAGGAGCTGGACGCTGCGATCAAGCAGATCGTGTCTGGCGCCATCACGACGGAGAAGGTCGTCGACATCTTCGGCGCAGCGGGTCTCAAGAAGCCGGACATCTCGATCCTCAGCGACGAGTTCCTAGCCTCCGTGCAGACCAGCCCGCACAAGAACCTCCAGGTCGAATTGCTGCGCAAGCTGCTCACGGACGAGCTGGCCGCTCAGAAGCGCCGGAACGTCGTCATGGCGCGCAGGTTCTCCGAGCTGCTGGAGCGCACGCTCCTGAGCTATCAGAACCGCACGCTGGAGGCGGCCGAGGTCATCACCTCGCTGATCGAGATGGCGCGCGACCTGCGCGACTCGAACAAGCGCGGCGAGGCGCTGGGGCTCACGGAGGACGAACTGGCCTTCTACGACGCGCTGGTGACGCATGGTGGCGTGAAGGAGGTCATGGGCGATGAGGTGCTCGCGAAGATCGCGCATGATCTCGTTGAAGCGATCCGGGGCTCGGTCACCATCGACTGGACGCAGAAGGAGTCGGTGCGAGCGCGCATGCGCTCCAAGATCAAGCGGCTGCTCCGCAAGCACGGCTACCCGCCGGATAAGCGCCAAGCCGCCGTGGACACCGTGATCGAGCAGGCTGAGCAGGTGTGCCGGGATTGGGCCACGGAGACAGCATGACCTACGCGGTTGGCGACGTCGTGCTCGTTCCATGCTCCCGGCTTGGGCTGCAAAGCGCCGAGAGCGCGCTCCATCGGACCGAAGTAGTCGAAGTGCAGGGGCCTCACCTAAGAGTTCAGGTGCCTGGAGGACCATTGCCTGGAGGCCAACCATCGGGCTGGCTGAGATCCGACACCGTACACCCCGACTTCGCGATCCTCGTTCTCACGATCAGCGACATAGCGAGCGAGGACAACCTTCTTCGGCCCCTGGCCAAGTCAATCACGCAGTATCTCCGCCTCCTGCTTCCAGACGATCGGGTCCGCTCGTTCCAAGTGAGGAGCCCCGACGAACTGCGAACGGTTTGGGCCATGCAGCACGCTGTCAGGACGCACGTGGTCCTGATCGGCCACTGTGACGGCCGGTCAATTGTCTTTGGTGTTGGCGGCAGCCTCACCGCTACGCAGCTTGGTGACCTTCTCGCAGGAGCCCAACCGAAGCACTTCGTCTCTCTCGCATGCAAGTCGGGCCTCAGAGACTTTGCGGCGACGTTCTCCACCCTAGACGTGTGCGCGTCGTTGATCGCCCCGTTCCAATCCGTACACGGCGCGATCGCCTCCCAGTTCTTGCAGTGCTTCTTCTCCTTCCACCTGCTGGACGCGAACAGTAAGCGTCCGTAGAAGTGCATCCTGGACGAGTGGACGAGCGGTGGCAGACTCGGCGAGGGTGGCCCCGCCTGGGCACGCGCCAGCGTGGACCGAGCCGTGGGCGCGGTCTCCAGGTGGGCGAGCGGGATTCGTTGAGGTGTCGAGCGACCTACTCGGCCGCAGCCTCGCGGGCAGCCTTCCAGGCGCGAGGTGTTAGCTCGCGGACCCGCGCTGCGGGGTGCGTCGAGACGCGGTCGAGCACGTCGACCAGGTAGTCCCGCACGGGCACGTCGAGCTCCTTGCAGCTCATGATCAGCGTGTAAGCCGTCGCAGCCGCTTGCGCTCCGCGGGGACTCCCCGCGAAGAGCCAGTTCTTGCGTCCGACCGCGACTTGCCGGAGCGCTCGCTCCGCTCGGTTGTTGTCCGCTTCGACCCGCCCGTCTTCGAGGAAGCGGGTTAGAGCCTTCTGGTGATTGAGCGCGTAGCGAACCGCTGCGTAGACGGGGTCGCTCTTGAGGAGCTTGGACTTGAGCTGCTTCAGCCAGGCGTAGAAGCGCTTGGTGAGGTCACCGACCTTCTCCTTGCGCAGCGCGAGCCGGGCGTCGGCGTCGAGGCCGCGCCGCTTCGCTTCTCGCTCGCAGGCGAAGAGCCGGCGGTAGTAGACGAGCGCGACCTTCGGCTCCTCGCGCTTGCCCTCCAGGTCGTGCGCGTCCTTGAATTTCCTCCGCGCGTGGGCGTTGCAGCCGGCCTCCAGGATCGTGCCGTCGCGGAAGAGCTCGTCGAATCCGCCGTAGGCGTCGGCCTGGAGCGTGCCCTTGAAAGCCGCCAAGCGCGCCTTCGGCCACCGCGTCTCCTTGGTCGGTGTGTACTCGTAGAAGAGCTCTCCCGTCTCGCCGCAGAAGACCCACATGCGGCCCTTGAAGCGGCCTTCAGGGTGTTCGCGATCGAGCACCAGCACGCCAGTCTCGTCGGTCTGCGCGACGGAGCGTGAGCAGACGTCCTCGCCGACCGCCTCGGCGATCGCTCCCAGGAGGGGCGCGTCTGTGATCGCCTCGATCCAGCTCCAGAGGGTCTGCTTGGAGAGCTGCACGCCGTCCCGGCTGTAGATCTGCGTCTGGCGATTGAGGGGCGCGTGGTCGAGATACTTGCCCAGGAACACGTCTACCAGGAGCGAGGGGTCCGCGAGGCTCTTCTCGATCGGCGCAGGAGGGAGGGGAGGGCGAGTCACCTCGTGACAGCCAGGGCACACGTATTTCACCCGGACCTGTTCTCGCCAGTAGAAGCGCTGCGGCTGGAGGGCTAGTCTCCGACTGACCTCCTCGCCCATGCGGACCTTCTCGCACCCACAGTCGCAGCGCAGCTCGCCGGCAGCGGGGTGAATCTCGGGGTCGCGCACGACCTCGAGGTCCTCGGGGATCTGCGTCTTTCGCTTCCCTCTGCCCTTGCGCTTGGGGGGATCGAGGGCGTCCTCGGTCTCCCACTCCTGGAGCAACTCGGCGGGGAAGGGGAGGTCTTCGAGAGGCACGTCAGCCTCAGCTGCCTCCTCGACGGCTTGCTCATACTCGAGCTTGAGTTGACGAGGGTCGATCTTCTCGGAGCTCTTGCCGAAGAGCTGCTTCTTGAGCAAGAAGAGCTCGTTCTCTAGCGCCTTGATCTTCTCGGTCAGGGCCTCTGCCTTCTCGGTCAGGGCCTCTGCCTTCTCGGCAAAGGCGTCCGCCTTCTCCTCGGCCTTGGCCAAGGCGACGTCCTTCTCGGCGAGGAGCGCCTTGAGCCGTGCGATTTCGTCTGCGGGGTCTTGCATCTCGAGCAGCTATCAAACCCGATGCCATGGCCTTGCGGGTCGTAAGCCCTTCTTCTTCGCCAGCGAGGTCGCGATCACACGCCACTTCGGCAGGCCGCTCGCAAGTCAACCATGCCAGCCTGGCAAGCTAAGCCCGGTGCACCCGCCCCCACCAACGACGTCGCGTCGAGACGTCGAGGGCATAGCCACCCAGCACAGCGGCGAGCTCTTCGCCGGAGAGCTGGAGCTTGAGCTCCCCAGGCGCCGGATCGGGCCAAGCGAAGGTGCCTTGCTCGAGTCGCTTGGCGAAGATCCAGAAGCCTGTCGTGTCCCAGAGGAGCAGCTTGAGCAGGGTCCGGCGGCGATTGCAGAATCCGAACACGTGCCCGGAGAGCGGGTCTTCCTCGAGCACCTCGCGCGTCGCGGCCACGAGCCCGCGGAAGGACTTCCGCATGTCGGTAGCCCCGGGCGCGAGGTAGACCTTGAGGCCGGGAGCGAAGGGGAGACTCACCGAATCTCGAGCGTCGCGACGAGCTGGGCGAGCGACTTCGAGTCGAAGGCAGCAGGGACCCGAACCACGTGGCCGCTCTGGCGAAGGGCGACCTCATAGGCGACGGGTGCGGAGAGAAGCGCGCCAAGGTCAGGTCCCGGGCTCGGAGTGACCTCGACAGGGATCAGTCCTGACGACGCTCGAGCAGCACCACGCTGCACCTTGGGCTCCTCCTTGAAGCGACGGTGCCATGCGTAGAAGGTCCACTGATTGACGCCGTGGCGCTCTGCGAGGGCGCGCAGAGACTCGCCGGTCTGGCGGCTCCTCATGATTCGTCGGTAGCGGGCCTGGGTCTTGCGGGTCTGTGGCGTGGTCACGATTCCTCCGGAAATCGCGAACTCCTACCCGATCGGCCGGGGGTCCCACCAGGACGCATTTCTAAGGACGCTTACTCTACGAACACCTGCTGTCGTTGTTCCCAGGCGGCCTCTCCGAGCATGGCTGGGACTACCAGGTCCGGCCGTTGCGAGCGCAACCGGCTCAAGCTCAGGAATCAACGCAGCCCGTCGCTATCAATTTCGGCAACCCGCCCGTCCCACATGAGTTGGTTCCCTCGGGCGCATCGCAGAGCGTCCACACGGCGAACACTGAGTATCTAGTCGAATTGGTCCGCCGATGTGCATTCCCCGATCGGCCTTCCCGGTTCCAGTCGTGGTTTGCTACCGACTCTGCGGAGAAGGCAGCGGAGTTCCGGTCGAGGTATGGCAAGCCCTCCGATCCGATCTATCGTCTTGAGCCAGCCGATTGGTTTCGGGCGGACATGAGCCTCCTTGGTGGCCAGACACTCGTTGAGGCATCCGTAAAGATCCACGCGTACTGGCAGGGGCGGTCGATCCAAGAACTGTTCACGAACTCAGTACCACAGTGGGAGTACGTCCTCGTTCCGCCGATCCTCGTGGCCGATCTGGTCAACGTCTAGTCCTCGGCAGAACTCACGTCCCAGACGCCCTTCCTTCCGGGACGGTGCGCGCGCGCCAGTTCGCCCAGCGTAAGTCGCTGAACCTCGGCGCTGGTTGAGCCCCGATGCACCAGGGCTTCTGGGACACTGACGCTGCCGGAGGTGGGACATGCCGATCGACACAGGGGTATGGCGGATCGATGGTGACCTGAAGCGGATCGAGCCC
>MDTG01122850.1_pt1 | contig 14964 bp, 3 predicted proteins | sample 811421 | NCBI WGS metagenome assembly MDTG01 (sample SAMN05326645, study PRJNA326480) | marine metagenome | isolation source: seawater | place: Pacific Ocean: South East | collected 2011
ATCTCGTAATTGAATAATCAGAAAATTTACCTGTAAACGTTACCGTATCTATTCCTGCACCACCATCAATAGAATCATCAGCTGTTGTCACTTTTAAATTATCATTATTTGAGGTACCTAATATTGTTGGTACAAATTCATCAAGATCATTGACTGAGAGCGTGAAAGCTTTTTGAAAGCCTAATCCACTAGTATCAGAAGTCTCTAGGCGAATGTTGTAGGAGGATTTGGCCTCATAGTCTGGAGAAGAATTAATCTTTAATTCTTCTCCAGCGATACTAAATAATGAATTATCGCTATCACCATCTCCACTGACCAATGTATAGATATGCGTATCATTCAAATCAGGATCTTTACTAGATAAGGTTGCTACAGTTGCATTAGGACTAATATTTTCATCGAAACTTGAAAGTGATAGGAATATATCAAAGGGGTCTTCATTGATGTCTTTCAAAGTTAAATTGATTTCCTTTTGATAGGAAAAACCACCACTATCAGTTGATTTTAGGCGAATGTTGTAGGAAGATTTAGACTCATAGTCTGGAGAAGAATTAATCTTTAATTCATTTCCATCGATACTAAATAATGAATTATCGCTATCACCATCTCCACTGACTAATGTATAGATATGGGTATCATTTAGATCAGGGTCTTTGCTAGATAAGATTGCTATAGATGCATTAGGACTAATATTTTCATCAAAAATGATACTCTTTAAATGAATATCAGTAATTAATTCATTCAAATTATTAACAAAAAGACTGAAAGATTTTTCAATACTAAATCCACTGATATCTGTTGACTTTAATCTTATTTTGAAAATATTTTTCAACTCATAATCTGGTACGGTTTGAATATATAGATTCTGATCTACTATTATAAATTCAGAATTATCATTATCATTTTGTCCTTGTACGAATTCATAAATATGAACATCATCTATATCTATATCTTCTGATGAAATAGTTGCTATCTTAGTACCTAATTTAATATTTTCATTAAAATTATTTTGACTTATTAATACATCTACAGGTGGAAAATTAGTAATTCTAACAGCATTTAATAAATTATTTATTTTCAAATAGTTCCCATCTCCTATCACATCTGACAACCATTCTATTTTATGAGAATTAGTAGTAATGATTGCTTTCACCTCTTCAGGAGTTAACCCTTGGGATTCCTCAAGCAACAAAGCAATTGCTCCTGTAACTAAAGGTGCAGACATAGAAGTTCCGCTTGCAAATCCATACTCACCAAAAGGTAATGTACTTAAAATATTTGAAGATAAAGAAGAGCTAAATTCTCCACCTGGTGCAGCAATTGTTATGTCATTTCCATAATTAGAATAATTAGATAAGTCTCCTCTATTTGATACAGCAGCAACAGAAATCATTCCTGGTATTTCAAGACTAAAATCAGCTGGTATAGATGTATAAACTGAACTATTTAAATTATCGTTACCTGCAGAAGCAACTATTACAACTCCATTATCACTTGCATATTTCAAAGCATTATAATATAAGAAATAATCATTTTTAAAAATCCTCTTATAATCATTAAACGTACCAGTAGGATACAAGCCAGAATCTATAATATATGATCCTGCATTAAATCCTAATGATAGATTAATAACGTCAGCACCATTATTTGCAGCATAATAAATTGATTCGACAATATCATTTGTATTCGCATAGCCTCCATATTCAGAAAAAACTTTTAAATTCATTAATTTCACATCCCAAGCAACACCTGCAATTCCAAGAGAATTATCTCCTTCTGCCCCTATTAATCCAGCTATATGAGTGCCGTGAAAATTACTTTCTAAAATAGGGTGGGGATCATTATCGTTAAAGTAAAAATCCCAACCTCTAATATCATCTATATAACCATTACCATCATCATCAATATCATTGTCAGCGATTTCATCTTTATTCAACCATATATTATTAATTAGATCTGGGTGTAAATAATCAAATCCAGAATCTATTATTGCGACAGTAATTGATTCGGCTGAGGTTCTAATTTTCCATCCTTCAGGTGCAAATATATCAAAATTATCTAAACCTTCAGATTGTCCAAAATTAAATAAATACCATTGCTCTGTAAAAAAAGTATCATTAGGAATATAAGCACCATCTAAAAATAATTTATTATTAATCTCAAGTTTATATTTATTTGAAATAAAGCTACTGAAACTATCAACTGTAATCTTATAGTAACCTGGATCTAAAACCTTAAATGACCTTTTTCCATTATTTATATCTAGCGAAAGTAATGATATCTGATTCCAACTATTTGTTTCAGATGCATAAACAAATAATTTCATATCTGGCAAGAAAACTTGACTAGATAAAAAGAAATTAATATAAGAAGTATTACTAATAGAAAATCGATAATCATGAATATTTAGTGATTCAAGGAAATTTGTTCTTTCTAATACTTCGTTTTTATTTATTAATCCTAAGTCTTTGTTAGGATCATCAAGTGCAGTATTTAATCTTAAGTCAACACTTTTATTGCTTGAAATATGATAAATATTATTGCCAATATTCAATTGAAATTGTTCACACCCCAATCCCAAGCCATGTTGACCATACCTAGCTATATTTGAATTTGGAGTTAAAACAATATTTGAATTGGAATCAAAATAACTTTTTATTTTTAAACCTTGTTCATTGAAATGAAAACTCTTGCGAATATCTCCATAGAAATTAATAGTCTCAGTAATTATATAATAACCATCATTTCCAGTATCATTGATTGCATCATAATCATCAAAAAAATCTAATTGATTTGAAAAAGAATATATTTTCTGATTATTATAAAAATCGCCTCCACCCCAAGAATCAGAAATATATCCTTCAAATTCATAAAAATCACCGTTACCATAAAAATATTTACCTGTTACTTTCGAATATCCCATCTATTGATTACGATAAAAATTATTTTTTAATATTAATTGATATAGTAAAGAAATTGCCATATCAAAAATTGATCTCAATGTTTAAACACTTATAATAATTAATAAATATGGTATACAATATGGTATAATAACTCATTATAATTTTTTTAAAGACAGTTCTAGATGGAAAATATAGACAAGCTAAGTCATGAAGTTAAAGCCTATCTTAACCAAAGAGGAGTTTTCAATGATTTAGTAAAAAGAGAATTACAGTTCAATATACTCAATAAAGTAAATATTTCCAATGAAGAAATTAATAATCAATTTCTAGCATTTAGAAAGGAAAATGAATTAGAAAATGATGAAAAATTTGATTTATGGTTGAAAACAAATAGTTTCACTATTGAATCCTTTAAGCAAGCTCTATCTCAACCATTATGTTTGAAAGAATATTGCAAAAATAATTTCTACCACAAAGTAGAAAGCACCTATCTAAGTAAAAAAGAGTCTTATGATCTATATGTTTATAGCCTTTTGCGAACATCCGACGCGTTAAAAGCTAGAGAATTTTATCTACAAATACAAGATAAAGAAGTTGAATTTGGTGAACTATCTGCTAAATACTCAGAAGGGGACGAAAAGATTACAAGAGGTATAGTAGGTCCTAATCCTATAGTTAAATGTCATCCAATATTAAGAGATGCCTTAAAAGCCTCACAAGTAGGTGAACTTAATCCTCCTTTGAAAATAGAAAATCTAACAATAATTTCCAGGCTAGAAACACGAATGGAATCAAAGCTCGATGAAAAGTTAACTTTTCAAATAGCCCAAGAGCTTTACAATGAATGGATCACAAATGAATCTATGGAAATAAGCAAAAAATACTTATCTAAAAATTAATAACTACATAATTACAATGAAAGAAACTATTAAACAAATTCTATCTCAACAAGAAGCATTTAAAGACTTAGATGATTCCATTATCGAAGATATAGTCAAATCATCGGAATTATTATCCTATCAGATAGGTCAAACAATTGCCTCACCATCAATTATGCAAAATAAAATTTTGCTTTTGGTTGAAGGAATGGCAAGACTAATTGAAATCGAAAATAATCAAATGAATACTATATTTAAATTAGGAGTTGGTGATTTTGTTGGATTAGGATCTATGCTTCGTGGTAAACCGTGCGAGAATGTAAGTGCCTCAAGTAAGGTTACAGCAATTGCCATCCCTGATTCAGTTCTATTAAAGATTTACAAAAAAAATAATTCATTTTCAAATTTTTGTGATTCAACTATTTTTAAACCCGAATTATTAGAAATTTCCAAAACTATCATCTCAAAAGAAAAGACTCAATCAAAACAAACAAAAAAAGAATTAAGCAATATACTTGCCTCTAATAAAGTTCAATTAATAAGTACTAAAGAATATAAAGTGATAGAAAAAGACACTAATTATTTAAATATTTTAGGAAGTAACAATGTAAACAATATGAATATCTCTGAAGAATTAAAACCAAATATTGATATTATTTCTAATAACAATATGAATATTAGAATATACAAAATAAAATATGATGATCTTAATATAACTAACAATGAAACTAATAATTTAATAGTTAATTCACCTGAAACTACGGCTGAAATAAAAGAAGCACCATATCTACCAGAAAAAAGCAATGTTGAATACGAGAAAAAATTTAGAGAAAAAGAATTTAACGTTATCAGGGGCTCAGGTGATTTTCAAATTTCCAGTGCTTGCTTGCAAATGATAGCCACTGAAATGAATTTACCTTTCAGGAAAGATTCAGTTGATAAGATCCTTAGAGAGACTACAAGATCTGGAAAGTCTGCAAATTTAGAATTATTTGGTTCTTTAACAAGCTTGCTTGGTTTACACGCAACAGGTGCAAAAGTTTCCCCCGATTTTGCTGCAAGACTTCAGACTCCATCTCTTATCCCGTGGAAAAAACACTTTGCAGTAGTAATTGAATGTAACTATATTGGATTAAAGATTGCTTCTCCTGAAGATGGTTTAGTCAGTATCGAAATAGAAGAATTCAAAAATTTATATCCCGAAGGAATTGAAATTCTTCTTGTGGAGAGAAAAAACTCAACTCCTAATAAAAAATTTAACGTTGAATGGTTTTTACCTTCTCTCAAAAAATATAAAGGTGTCTTATCACAAGTTTTATTAGCTTCATTTATTGTTCAACTTTTTGGACTAGCCAATCCACTATTGGTTCAAATTATTATTGATAAAGTCATCAGTCAAAGAAGTCTAGATACATTACAAATCCTTGGTTTTGCGCTAGTTGTTGTCACCTTAATCGGAGGAGTTATAAGTAGTCTGAGGACATTTTTATTTACTGAAACCACGAATAGAATCGATACCAGACTTGGAGCAGAGGTTATTGACCACTTATTAAGACTACCTCTAAATTATTTTGACAGAAGGCCAGTTGGAGAACTCGGTAGTCGAATATCAGAACTTGAAAAAATTAGAAATTTCCTGACTGGGCAAGCCTTAACAACGATACTAGATGCTTCTTTTTCAGTGATTTATATTATAGTTTTGTTTTTTTACAGCTCTCTACTTACTTTTATTGCGTTAGCAGTTATACCCATACAAGTTTTTCTGACATTAATTGGAGCACCTCTTATCAGAAGACAAATTAGAGAAGTTGCAAGTCAAGATGCGAAAACTCAAAGTCATTTAATTGAAGTTCTAACTGGTATTCAAACAGTTAAAGCTCAAAATGTGGAAACTGTAAGTCGATGGAAATGGCAAAATTTATATAGCAAATATATATCCAGAACATTCGAAAAAACAATTACAACTACAGCACTTGGAGAAACAAGCCAAGTTTTCCAAAAAATATCTCAACTTTTAGTCCTATGGGTTGGAGCTTCTCTAGTGCTTAAAGGCCAAATGTCATTGGGTCAATTAATCGCTTTTAGAATTATTTCTGGATACGTAACTCAACCTCTTCTCAGATTAAGTACCATTTGGCAAAATCTTCAGGAGCTAAAAGTTTCATTTGAACGACTAGCCGATATTGTTGATACTCCAGAAGAATCCTCAGAGAAAGATCAAGCTAATATTCCACTACCTTTAATAAAAGGTACAGTCAAATTTAATAAAGTAACTTTTGCATTTAATCCCAATTCTGCTGATGTATTGAAAAACATAGATTTAGAAATTAGCCCAGGAACTTTCGTTGGAATAGTTGGCCAAAGTGGAAGTGGAAAAAGCACTCTGATGAAATTACTTCCAAGACTTTATGAACCAAAATATGGAGAGATATATGTTGATGGATTTGATATTAATAAGACTGAACTATATTCACTAAGAAGGCAAATTGGAATTGTTCCGCAAGAACCTCTTTTATTCTCTGGTACAGTTAGCGAAAATATTGCTCTCACTCAACCAGATGTAGGATCTGATGAAATAGTTGCAGCTGCAAGAGCAGCTGAAGCTCACGATTTTGTAATGGGTCTGCCATCTGGATATAGCACAAACGTTGGAGAAAGAGGTGCATCTCTTTCTGGAGGTCAAAGGCAAAGAATTGCAATAGCTAGAACACTTCTTAGTCAACCTCGTTTATTAATAATGGATGAAGCAACTAGTGCACTTGATTACCAAACAGAGAGAAAAGTTTGTGAAAATATAAGAAAAGCTTGCAAAGGAATTACTGTCTTTTTCATCACACACCGGTTGAGCACAATTAAAAACGCTGATCAGATATTAATGTTGCATGATGGATCAATTGCTGAGATAGGAACACATGATGACTTAATATCAAAACAAGGAAGATACTATGCCTTATATAGACAACAAGAGGCAACCTAAATGATAATAAAAAAAAGAAAAGAAATTCTAAGATCATTTAATACATTAAAATCAAAAATCGAGGACAATAGGAAAGAAATTTTAAAAAAATCTCCTTTTTTAAATAAAAATCTAGATAAGAAAATAAAGCCATTATTTAAAACTATTAATCCAACAAAATGGGTTCAAACTCTTCAAGATAAATTAGAACAATCTGTCAGTAACAACACTGAAGATGTTGTGCTCAAGCAAGCACCCTACTGGGCTAAAGCAATAACATGGACATTAATGGGCGGAAGTGTATTTGCTTTTTCTTGGCTTTGCATCGCACGTACAGAAGAAATCGTTATTGCGACTGGTAAATTAGAGCCAATAAGTGGTGTAGTTGATGTGCAAATGCCTCTAGAAGGCATTGCAAGCCAAATTTTAGTTAAAGAAGGTAAAAGGGTTTATAAAGGAGACACACTAATTGAACTAGACACAGAATCTACCGAAGCCAGAAGATTGGCGACAGTAAAAAGTTTAGCTATTAATCAAGAAATCTTAAAAAGGTTGCAAATTCTATCTGAAGAAGGTGCGGTTCCTGAGCTTCAATACTTGCAGCAAAAGAATAAAATTGCTGAGCTAGAAAGCAAACTTAAAGAGAGTGATGTGATTTTAAGATATCAAAAAATTATCGCTCCAATCGATGGCATGGTGTTTGACCTGAAACCAAAAACTCCTGGTTTCGTTGCAAGAACAAGTGAACCTGTTCTTAAAATTGTCCCATTGGATAAATTAAAAGCAAAAGTGGAAATCAATAGTAGATCTATAGGCTTTGTATCAGTAGGGAAAAAAGCAGATATCAGTATAGACTCATTCCCTTCGAGTGACTTTGGCGTCATTACAGGAGAAGTAACCAAAATTGGCTCGGATGCCTTACCCCCAAATCCAAGTCAAAATAAAGGATATCGTTTCCCTGCTGACATCAATTTAGATTCTCAAGAATTAATCTTAAGTAATGGAAATAAATTAGATCTGCAGGTAGGAATGAGTCTGACAGCTAATATAAAACTTAGAAAGGTAACTTATTTACAGTTACTACTCAGTAATTTCAAAGACAAAGCTCAATCTCTGCAAGAGATTTAATTCATCTGATTACACTTTATAATCAATTTTATTCTTCATAAATAGAAGCCAAATTTATTATATTAATGCTATAAAATAAGATTAAGTCAGATGATTTAAAAGTTTAATTAATCTCAGGTAATCTAATAAATAAAGGAAAGAATTTTTACTTCTTATTTTAAGACTTAATTCATTAGAAATGAAATATATCCATTAGTTTTAGATATCTCATTTCAATTCTAAGTAAAGAAAAGATCTATTAGAAAATTATTAACAAATTTAGATCTCAATAGAAGCACACTTAGATCTATCAATAACAAAGTTAATTCCTGGCAAAAAAAAACCCCCAGTAGGGGGTTTTTAAATTTTTAAGTTAATCTAAATAGATCGTTTGTTTAAACGAGGTCAGTGGTTTGTGGTAGAGCACTTGGGTCGATCAGAAGAACCCATCCTTGAGTAGCGGCATAAGTAGTAGTTCCATCAGCAGTAATGAGCAAGAGGTCATTCTTGGCAGCATCTCCAGAGTCGAATGACGCAGCTGGAACAAAAGCACCGGCGTTAGGGTTGCCACCACCAGCAGCAGTCCATCTACCTGCCAAGTAATTCAGTCCAGCACCACCGATATCGTTACCAAGGGTTATTGCCGCATTACCAACATTATCTACAGAACCTTTAGCACCGGTACCTAACTTATCGGTACCTTGAGTCCATCCTGTGATTATGTCAAGACCACCTCCGAATGTAAGGGTGTCACCTGCGTCTAGAGTTCCTGCACCACCTGCTGTGTTCAGAGTCGTTGCAGTATACGCTGACGAGCTGACAACGTTTGCAACACCCACAGCTAAGAACTTGTCAATTGAAGCTCCACCAGCCATAGCGTCATCTCCAGTACCACCTGTGATATTGACGGTGTGTCCGTTGCCACCACCAGAAGTAATGATGTCATCACCGGCTTTACCGTCAAGTGTCTCAGCAACACCAGGCTGAGTACCACGTCCATCGATGGTATCAACTCCATCACCACCGTTGATAACGTCAGACTTATCACTACCTTTCAGAGTGTTGGTAACACCATTTGGTCCTGTAACAGTGATGGCATAAGTTTTGCCGTCAAAGTCAAAGTTCTGAGCTCCTGTGGCGGAAACTGTAACGTCAGACGCTGTACCACCGGCTCCAATGATCGCTGCGTCACTAATAGAATTGAGTAACTGACTTGCTGTAGCCTCAATATCGTAGACCTTAGCTGCTGCACTAGATGTATGGACCTTATTGGCGACGCTCAAATCTGCTTTACCAGTAACTGTAACGGTTTGGGCTTCGTTCAATCCAGCAATATTAGCTGTAGTCATCGCAGCGTTATCAGCTGAGATAGTGTAAACAATTGGCTTAATATAATTTGCCAAAGTTACCGCTTGAGTTGTAGTTGCAGCGCCTGCATTAACAGCACCTGCCACGTTAGAAAGCAATGCTTCTGTAACATCAGCTCCTGCAATGGCTGTAGCGGTATCAGTTAGGGCAGCAATGGTAGTTGAACCACTATTTGTTGCATCGTTGACGCGTTTTGCGTCTGCTACGTTTGAAACTCCTTGGGCCGTCAAGTTACGAGCTGAATTTCTTGCATTGTTATTGACTCCGTCGCCAAGATCTGCGGCACCAACATCTGCATGATCAGAAGTTATGTCGTAGGCAACAGTAGTTGTTGCATTGATTAGACCATGTAGTATTGCGCCTTTAGCAATAGTTGTAGCTGCAGTACCAGTAGTAACGAAAGCGTCAGTTTGGGCTGCAATTGCAACTCTATCTGCATGATCGGCAACGGCGTCTCCAGTGTCAGTGACGGTGTTAATAGTAAGCCTGGTAGTAAGGGCAGTTAGAAGTAATTTTGCATTAGCCATATCTGTTGTACCGGCATTGATAGTAACTTTTCTAGCCATAGCTCTTGCAGCATTGTCCATGTCTCCAGTCAGAATGTTTGCAGCAGTACCTTCCACATCAAATATTGCTGCTTTGCCATTAGCTGTAACTTTATCTTCGATGGCTTCAGCTTGCGTGTGAGTACAAGCAGTAGAGACGATAACTTTATTGGTTGCCGCATTATTCAAAACTGCCGAAGTTGCAGTTGCATGAGCAAGATTCACAGCAGTGTCTTGAATAGTATCAATAGTGGTGTTGGCCCCAGTCTTCAACGAATGAATAGATATCGCTTGATCTCGGGTAGCTATTCCAGTCACTGCAATGGATGTTGCACCTCTTCCACCAGCTACGTTTTGAGCAACATTACCACCCTCCAATGCTGCTACAGCTGTAGCTGTATCTGAAATTGCATAGCTTGCAGCCTTAGTAAAGCCAAACAAAGTTGTGGCTTGGGCTGCGGTTGCAGTTCCTGTTGTAGCAATGGTAGCCGTACTCCTGTTAAGAACACCATTAGATGAACCAGCTACATTTGTTGCTGTATCCCTAATTTCAGCAAAGGTAACTGTCGCACCAGAAGCGATAATCGCATCTGCTTGGGTGATTGAAGTTAAATCGCCAAACGTAGTGATAGCCACAGCAGCATTTCTTGCAGCTGCTCCAGTAGCGGATTCGTTGAGAATGTCAGCAGTACTATCTGTTATGGAATAAACGATGGGCTTACTGAAGGCTTCGAATATTTTTGCTTGTGGGCCTGAGGATTGACCTGTAACAGTAGCTGTACCGACAACTTGGTTGAGAATTGTACTTGTCACATCGTCCATGGCATTGGCGTCGTCACTTAGGGTTGATATTGTTTTTGTTCCACTATTAGTAGCTGTATTCATTTCGACAGCATGAGCAACAGTAGATGTACCAGTCATCGTTATATTCCTAGCTGCATTTCTACCAACATCGTTAGCATTCCCATTCCCAGCCACACCAACATCTCCGCTACCAGCTGAAAGGTCAAATACAATTGTGGCATTTTTGCCACCAATAGAATTTGCTTGAGTCATATTCGCCGTACCAGTAACAACGATTGTTCCAGTTACATGATCCAGAACATTGTTGTTTGCGCCTGCGACTTTAGTTGCATTGTCTTGGATATTAGCGATTGAAAGATCTGCAGCATCCTTAGTGCCAGGTTGGAAGAAGTCAGTTCTAATAAGTGCGGCAGCGTCAACAGTTCCAGTACCAGTAGCAATTATCTTTCTTGCTTCACGTCTAGCATCTTGTTGACTGTTTCCATCTTCTGCCTGCGCAGTATTTGTGATTGTGTCTTCGATGTCGTATACAACTGCTTTTCCGAAATCAGAGATAAGCTTTGCCTGAGCGAAGCTCGCATTATCATTGGCAGTAACCAGTCCGGTAGCTAAAGAAAGAATAGCGTTAGTAGAACCTGCGAGGGCAGCCGAAGTATCAGTAATCGTATCAATAGTCACTGCTCCAGTACCACCACTTGGAGCTGCAGTTTCTTTCGTCTGCAAAGTAGTCGCTTGTAATACGTTTGCTCCGCCACTAGCAACAATATTGACAGCTGATTTAAGAGCGTTATCGCTAGTTACACCAGTATTCAATAGGTTGGCAGCTGTATCGGCAACGCTGTAAACGACTGCTTTAGTAAATGCCTCTAGGACGGTTGCTTGCGAACCATTAGCAAAACCAGTTGCAGTAACAACACCGTTAACAAGATCTAGAACTGTATCGTCTGAAGCAGCTACAGCACTAGCGTTATCTGTCACAGAGTGAATAACAGTCGTTCCAGAGTTGTCGGCATTAGCAATGATTGTTGCTTGTGCCATGTCAGCAAGAGTGGTGGAGGTAATATTGATAGCTTTATTTCTTCCGTCTTCTCCCGTTGAATCAGCTCCAATATTAAGTGCAAGATTGAGAGAACTATCTTCGATATCGTATTTAATCGCAGATTTTCCTGTTCTATTAAATGCGGCAAGTGTTTTTGCTCTAGCACCAGTTGAATTATCATTTGGATAGGTACCACCAGTTACTCCTCTTGCATCAACTGTTGTGATCAAATCAATTGTGGCTTGGGTTAAGCCTGCGACAGCTTGTGCAGTATCTCGAACTTCAACAACAGACTTGGTACCAGTGATACCAGCAGAGTCTTGAAGAAGAGTTGCTTGTGCGGCGGTATTGGTATTTCCGCTCAAAATTACATTTCTAGCCTCAGCTCTTAACCTGACGGTTTTCGCATCACCATTATCAAAATCTGATCCAGCTAGTGTCGTATCAAACACGACAGCTTTATTTAAAATTGCTATCTCTTGAGCTTCTGCATAGGTAGCTATAGCACCATTTTTAGTTGCATCTCTAGTACCAGAAATACAGTCAGCAACTGAATCGGTAACACCAGCTAGAGCCCATTGAGCAGCTGTATCAACAACGTTCTTAATCTCAACGCCAGTAGCACCAGCTCCAGCGGTCTTGGTAGATCCAACATACCCACCTTGACCATTCGTACCTACTGCTTCGTGGATGATAATCGCTTGAGCGATGGTACCTGTACCATTCGCAATCACTTGTCTAGCTTCTCGTCTCGCAATGGTTGAGTTGGCGTTGCCAGCATTGGCTAAACCAACTTGTGCAATAGTATCTTCTAGGTCATAAACAACAGCTTTGGTGTAAGCAGCAATCGCTCTAGCCTGAGTCATATCGGCATTGAGATTATTTTTAGTTGCATTAACGACACCAGAAATACAACCAAGTACATTTTCATTTCCCAAACCAGCAATCACTGCAGGGGTATCAGTAATAGTTGCTTGGATGTCTATATGGTTTCCATTGTTTGCACCAGCTGCAATTCTTGTCTTGGTAGCACCGTTAACACCTTGCCCGACATCAGTTGCAACAATTGTGGCCTGAGCAATATCACCGGTACCAGTGGCGATGATTTGATATGCCTCATCTCTAGCACGATCATAATTAGCAGTCGCTGCAGCTACATTTGTAAGGCTATCTTGAATGTCATACTGCACAGGTTTGGTGTATCTAGAAAGTAATACAGCATCACCCATAAGGACATTTGCGGTTAAATTTCCAGCTCCATCGTCTTTAGCTATAACTAGATTATTAACACAGTTAAGAACTCCATCTGTAGAAACTTTAACTGCTGCCGGTGTATCTGTCAGAGAATCAATCTTAACGTAATTATTACCATTATTAGCGGCCTTGGTAACTCCAACGTATCCATTTGCACCGTTAGTACCAACTGCAGTAGCAATAGTAGTTGCCTGTTGAACAGTCGCTGTATCAGTTGCCTCAACTAACCTTGCTTCTTTTCTAGCCTTATCATCAGCTCCAGCAACTACAGATAATTCAGCAGATGTACCGTGCAAATCATAAGTAACAGCCTTGTCGTATCCAGCTATTTTCTTGGCTTGAGTGATATTTGCATTATCATTGCCTCCTGCACCTAGAGCACTGGCTGTACCAGTAATTGTATCCATGATTGCGCTAGTAACATTGTTATGCGCGAAGGCTGCTGGAGTATCAACGATAGTACCTGTGATTTTGACCATATTGGAACCATTACCAGCACCTGCAACTTTTGTATCTCCCGTGTATCCATTTACACCGTTTGTACCAACTGCAGTAGCAACAAGTAGAACTGAAGCAACATTTCCGTTTGTAGCGTTAGCTGTGATTGATCTTGCATTATTTCTAGCGCTAGTAGCCGCAACACCTACCTCATCGATATTTGCAAGAGTATCAGTAATATCGTAACGAATCGATTTATTTGTTTTGGCATCGATGAGTTTCGCATTTCCCCAAGTTGTGACACCAGTGACGTTAACTTGAGTTGCTTCATTCAATACAGTATTTGTTCCATTTGCGATTGTTCCATCATCGTCTGAAATCAAATCAATAAGGATATTCCCTGTTGCTTTATTAGCAGGGGCCTGACCAAGTGAACCTACGATTGTCGCTGCATTTGCATAGTTTGACGTACCTGTCGCATGGATATTTCTTGCCTCATTTCTAGCTCTAGTACTTTTGACACCACCGTCAGCATTAACAACTGCAACCATAGCTGCCGCAGTGTCTTCAATGTCAAAGACAACAGCTTTGGCAAACCCAGCAAGGGTTCTAGCATGCGCAGCACTTGCATCATCTAGACCATTGGTACCAGTTGCATCAGCTACTCCAGTAACTTTATTCATCTTTGCGTCGTCTAGCTTAGTAGCTATTTCAGAAGCAGTGTCTGTTAAGGCGCTGTAGCTATTAGTTGCTTTACCGCGACCCTCAATAGTAACTATCTGATCAGCAGTTGCTGCTGCACCTGTAGTTGTGATATTAACTGCAGCAGCTCTAGCTGGTGCTCCAGTTGTGGTGTTATTTGTGATAGCAGCTGGTGTGTCAGTAATACTGTATTGAACTGATTTAATCTTAGCTTCAAGTTTCTTAGCCTCAGCTCCAAGAGCTTGAGTGGTGACGATAACTTGATTAGCAACAACAAGATTCAAGACATTATTTGATGCATCTGATACTTTCGCTGCAGTGTCATGAAGCTCCGCAATAATTGTTGCTCCAGTGTTACTCGCTGCTTCAATGATTACCGCATTATCAACATCGGTTTGGCCAGTTGCCGTGATGTCTACTGCACTATTTCTAGCATTATCTGCATTAGCATCAATAATCAAGTTATGAGCATCAGTAATGCTATAGGTGACATCTTTTGCAAATAATTGAAGAACTATTGCATTAGCAACATTAGATTGTCCGGTGGCTTCGACAGTACCTGCAACATGTTCCAAGACTCCATTCGCAACAGCAACGTTACCATTCGTGGCTAAACCAACTAATGCTGCAACTCCGTCAGTTACTTCAGCAATAGTGATATCTCCCGCTGCTTTTCCACCAGTGCCTTCATGTCCAGCAAACAAAGCAGCTTGTGTAGCAGTAGAGATACCAGTAACAGCAATCTTTGCGGCATCATTTCTAGTCGTTACAGACGCTGGGTTTGCCTCATCGATGGCTGCTGCTGTGTCTTGAATGAAGTATTTGACTGCCTTGGCGAATGCAGCAATATCTTTTGCTTCTGACCAAGTTGCATTATCAACACCGCCAACACCAGTTGCATCAACGACTCCAGTCACACAATTCAAGACTCCATCAGATGAACCAGCAACTGCACCAGCGTTATCAGTAA
>MDTG01138099.1_pt1 | contig 14963 bp, 19 predicted proteins | sample 811421 | NCBI WGS metagenome assembly MDTG01 (sample SAMN05326645, study PRJNA326480) | marine metagenome | isolation source: seawater | place: Pacific Ocean: South East | collected 2011
AAGTCATTAAGTAATCTTTAGCTGCGTTAGCTCTTCTTTCTCCAAGTGCTAAGTTGTACTCTCTTGTACCTCTTTCATCAGCATGACCTTCTACTGTAACATTAAGATTTTTATTTTTTCTCAAATAAGTTGCTTGTTTTCTCAAAGTCTCTCTGGATTTCGTAGTTAAACTTGATTTATTTGTAGCAAAGAAAACTCTGTCTGGAACACCTTTTGCTAAGAACTTAACAGTCTCCGTGCCAGTATAAACGTCGCCTTCCATATTGCCTGCTTTTTTCGCTGTTGAGCAAGCACTCAACACAAGAGCCGCGAACAAGGCTAAAAGTATATTTCTTAAATTCATTTTAAATTTCATAATTTCCCCTTAAGGTTTAGTTGATGGAATATTTCAAATTATATTAGATTATTCAAGTGTAAATTACATTATATTTTCCTCACTTTGAGAGCAATGAGGACCAAGATGGGTCCGAAGCATCAGTTTCTGTCTTTATTTGCCTTTCATTATAGCCAGTAATGTCTATAGACCATAACTTAGCAGAATGACCTTTTCCCTTACTATCTGATTTGGTTTCCCTATAAAATATTAAAACTCTTCCATTGGGTGACCAAGAGGGCGCCTCTTGATAATAATTTTCAGTTAATAGTCTTTCTCCAGTACCGTCGGTTCTCATTACTCCGATATAAAATCTTCCCTTTCGAACTTTTGTAAAAGCAATTAAATCTCCCCTTGGTGACCAAACAGGTGTTCCATACAATCCTTTTCCAAAAGTTACTCTTTTAACATTGCTACCATCACTTTTCATAACATAAATTTGTTGGATCCCACTCCTATCAGAGTTAAAAGCTATATATTTTCCATCTGGAGAATAAGACGGCGAGGTGTCAATTGAAGAATGATCTGTAATTCTTTCCACTATTCTTGTCTCCATATCCATAGTATAAATATCTGAATTCCCATCTTTAGCAAAACTCATAATTATTTTTTTACCGTCAGGTGAAAATCTAGGAGCAAATGTCATTCCAGGAAAGTTTCCGACTACTTCTTGGACTCCCGTTTCTATATCTAGTAAATAAACTCTTGGTAGATTTCTAAAGTAAGAAAGATAGGTCACTAATTGATTTTCTGGATTAAACCTCGGTGTTAAAACTAGCTCATTACCAAGTGTTAAATATTTTGTTTTGGCACCATCTTGGTCCATTATAGCTAGTTTTTTTATTCGATTATCTTTAGGTCCACTTTCTGAAACATATATTATTCTAGTATCAAAATATCCCTCTTCGCCAGTTAATCTCTCATAAATTTTATCTGATATAATGTGTGCAACTCTCCTCCAGTTTGCTGGTGTTGTAGTAAATGCCAGAGCTATCATTTCCTTTGAAGCAGTTAAATCCCATAATCTAAATTCTACTTTTAACTTATCATCTTTTACTAAAAGTTTTCCTGTTACCAAAGCTTGAGCTTTAATTAATCTCCAGTCTTCAAATCTTGGTTTTAAATGTGCAATATCAGGTTTTTGAACAAAAGCATCTTTTTTAAGCGGATTAAATAGCCCTGTGGATCTAAAATTATTTTCAATTATTTTTGAAATGTTATCACCTAATTCTTTTATCTTAATACTTTGGTGGCTTTGAGATTTGGGGTCAACGTGAAGTGGAGAAACTGCTATAGGTAATGGATCAAGATTACCTCTAGTTATGTCTACTTTTATTAAACTGTGCGCAAAAGAAGTTTTTAATATTAAGATTAAAGATATAATGAATATTTTCTTCATTTACTAACCTTTAAGCATTTCGGTAGGATCAAAATTTAATTGCAAATCTTTCCATTTTTCATATCCAGTAGGAGGAACTTTAAGAGGTTGGCAAATTCTTATAGCTCTTAAAGCACTTTCTGCCAATATTTTATAGAATTTTTGATCAGGCCTATTCATTCTTTCATGATCCAATATCTCTGACTTTAAAATTGTTCCATCTTTTTTTAATTTAAGTTTTATTCTAACTAAAAGATTATCATCAAAAGGTAATCCTAATGGTATACTCCAGCAACCAAAAATTTGAGCTCTCAAAGCATCTTCTTGGGACAGGGTAAGCCCTGAAGCGAATGAATTCTTCTGGCTGCTCTGCGTTAATTTACTAGAACTTTTCTCTGTTAATGCCTGTTCTTCTTTTGCTTTATCAATCAAAGCTGCAATTTGATTTGTGTCTATAATCTCTTTTTTTTCGAATTCAGACGATTGTCTTATCTGGGGTTTTATTTCTTCTGGATTTTGTTTTTTTTTAACTATTTGTTTTTTTTCTTTTTTTTCATCTGGCATAGGAATTCTATCAGGCTTTTCTTTTGCTTTTGCTGCTGGAGGTGCTTGTTCAGAAACAACTCTTTTTTCCTCTTTTTTAACTTTTTCAATTACTTTCCTGGCTTTTGGAGCATAGGGAATATTTGTTTTGTCAGATATTTGTATTAATTCTACAGAAACTATTGGTGGTAAATCTATAGGTTGTCTAAGCATGAATGGAAGGCTCAAAATTGTTAGTAAAATTATTATCGAATGAAAGAATATAGAGTAAATTAAGCTTTTGGTCATTTTTCATTTAACTTTTATATGGCTCAGATATTAATGCAACTTTGGAAAATCCAGCACCTGACAAAGTTCCCATTATTTCTAAAACTCTTCCATAATTTATAGTTTTATCTCCTCTCACATAGATTCTTGTATCTGTTCTATTTTTTGCAATAGCAAGAAGCTTTGGTACAATTTTATTAAATTTTACTTGATGCTCCTGAATAAAAATTTCACCTTTTGAGTTAATAGAAATAGTTAATGGTTCTTGATCGTCTGGCAAAGAGTCGGCTGCGGATTCTGGCAGATCAACTTGGACCCCTACAGTAAGTAATGGAGCTGTAACCATAAATATAATTAATAGAACTAGCATAACGTCAACGAAGGGAGTAACATTGATTTCACTCATAGGTTCGTTTCTAGAGCGATTTATTTTAAATGCCATAATTTAGATTATAGATAAAAATCTTTTAGAAAAATTATCAATTCTTGCTATATATCTTTTAGAATCACTATTAAATTTATTATAGGCCACCACTGCTGGTATAGCAGCTAATAATCCTAAAGCTGTTGCAAATAAAGCTTCTGCTATTCCAGGAGCTACTATTGCTAAACTTGTATTTCTAGAAATAGCTATAGATTGAAATGAGTTCATAATTCCCCATACAGTTCCAAATAAACCTATAAAGGGTGCAGTAGCACCAACTGTTGCTAAAAATGTAAAATTTTTCTCAATATTTTTAATTTGATTATCAGTTGAAATTTCTAAAACTCTTTCTACTCTTGCAATTTGAACAGCTGATGATTTTGATCTTGTTCTTACTACTTCGTTCATTGCAGATTGGAATATTTGTGTCATAGGATCCTCAGATTTTGCTGGTAAAGTTTTACTAAAACCTTCAGCTGATTTAGATTTCCAAAATTTATCTTCAAACTTTTTAGAAGATTCATTTACTTTTTTAAACATTTTATACTTGTCAAATATCAAAGCCCAAGAATAAATGGAGCTTGCTAATAGTATAACAATTACAGATTTAACTACAAAATCAGCTCTTAAAAAAAGTTGCCATAGTGAAAAGTCATTTGCTCCGCCTAAGCCAACTACTTGTGTTGCTATTTCTTGTTCCATCTCAATTCAATACTTTTAGAATGTGTCATGAATTTGACGATTTTAATGTAAAACTTTTTTTTAAATTAAGTTTATTTGAGGTCCTCTTTAAGCCTTGTTTCACTATAAAATCTTGCAATTAAGATAGCATCTGACTTATTTACATCTTTCTTTTTTGACAATTGATCAGATAAAGATGGATACATCTCTATAGCCTTAGTTCTGCTTGCATCTTTTGATGAATTAATTAAATCAAAATGCTTTTTCCATTTTGCTGGTCTTACAAAAAAAATTGGCAGTCCTAATGCAGCACAAATTCCTTTAATTGCTCCAAAAGTTTGACCAAAATTAAACATGCTAGTTACTCCTTGTCCTGGCATAGCGCTTACATTCTCGACTATAACCGCAACTTCTTTATTATCAGATATAATGTCTTTGAGTAACTTTACTAATTGAGCGCTATTAAGTTGTCTTTTATTTTTTTTGCCTTCAGGCATAACAGGTACATCAAATATTTCTTTAACCTTATTCTCTTGTAGAACTGCTATTGCACCGTTTAACCCTGGATCTATACCAATAATTTTCATTAATTAACCTTACAATTTACAAATACATTTTGGATATCATCGTTTTCATCTAAAGACTCTAATATTTTAAAAATTTTCTCAGTTTGTTCTTGAGATATATCCAAATAATTATGTGGTCTCCACTCTACCCCAGAATAAGAAAAGATTTTCACTTTTTTTTCAATCTCGCTCTTTACTTTGTAAAAATCCTCTTTCTCAGACAAAATTTCATGATAGTCAGTCTTACTACTACAATCTTTAGCGCCTGCATTTATGGCTATTTCTAAAATTTTCTCATCAGAAAATTCTTTTTTTGGAACGTGAATAACGCCACATACAAAAAAAAAATGGGTTGTTGAACCATTTTCTCCTAATCTACCGCCATTTTTTTGTAAAATAGTTCTTATGCTTGAAGCTGTTCTGTTTTTATTATTCGTCAAAGTTTCAATTATAAAAGCAACATTGAAAGGACCAAAACCTTCGTATCTAAGATTCTCGTAACTTTCGTTTAGATTTGTCTCAGATTTTTTTACTGCTCTTTCAATATTATCTTTTGGCATATTAGACTGCTTGGCTGCTTGAATAGCCGATCTCAGTCTAGGATTTGAATTTGGATCTTTAGCTCCAAGTTTAGCTGCTACAGTAATTTCTCTAGACAGTTTAGAAAAAAGATTTGATCTTTGTTTATCTTGTCTTCCTTTTTTGTGTTTAATTCCCGCCCAATGCGAATGACCTGCCATTTTTTATATTCTTTCTTCTAAAGAACCTCCCAAGATAATTGGCTCAACTTTATTGGCTAAACCGCTTTCATCGCTAGCCGAAACTAGTAGTCCAGAAATTGTTGCTTCCCCAGTTGCAGGATAGTGTCTTACCGCAGACGGATCTTTTAAAAATTTTTTTAATGAATTGTCTCTATTCATTCCAATAACAGATTTGTAATCTCCACACATACCTAGATCTGTTTGGTATGCAGTTCCTTTTTCCATAATCCTATAATCTGCAGTCGGAACATGTGTATGAGTCCCAACAACCATAGTAGCCTTACCATCAAATAAATATCCCATAGCCATTTTCTCGCTAGTTATTTCTCCGTGGATATCAACTACTATAAAATCTGCATCTTCTTTTAATTTTATATTTTGAATAAATTTTGTCGCAGCTTGAAAAGCATCTTCACATTTTTTCATAAATATATTTCCCATTAAATTTATTACTGCAACTTTTTTATTATTTTTTGAATTAAAAATACCAAAACCTTTACCAGGAGATTCTTTTACTAAATTCTCTGGTCTTAGCAATCGTTCTTCCGTATCAATAAATTTTACAGTTTCTTTTTCATCCCAAACATGGTTGCCTGATGTAATTACATCTGCACCAGCATTAAATAAATCTTCTGTATTTTTTTTTGTTATGCCTACTCCAGAATCTCCAGAATTTTCACCATTAATTATTACAAAATCTACTTCTTTCTTTTTAATTAGACTAGGTAGCTTTTGAGTTATAGCTTTCATGCCAGGAGGTCCAAAAACATCTCCTAAGATTAATATGTTCATATTTATTCCCTAATACCTTTTTCTGTTAAAATATAATCTAACTTAACGTCAAACTTTGAAGTTGGAAGTTTATTATATTTTTGAAATGAAAAAGCAACTCCAATAGTTATAATACTTTTATTTAATTTTAAGTATTTGTTTAAAAATTTATCATAATATCCTTTTCCATATCCAAGCCTATAATTTTTCTTGTCAAACGCTAAAAGTGGAACCAAGGCTACATTTGGAATTAAAGATCTTTTTTTTATCGCTGGTTCTAACATTCCATATTTGTTTACTTTTAAGATATCTAAAAAATCCCATTGAACAAAAGTCATTTGATCTCTTGAATTAATAACTGGCAATAAAGCTTTTATATTTTTTTTTCTTTTTATTGAACTAAACAGGTTTAATGTATTAACCTCATAGTTTGACGGATAATAAAAAGATAAATAGATTAGTTTTTTTTTAAAAAATTTATTTAGTAAACTGATCAAAGGTTTAAAAAAATTGTCTGAAACTTCAAAGTACTTTTTTTTCCTTGTCTTATAATACTTGTTTCTTAATTGTTCTTTATTTGGCATTTATTACTGAATTTTAGACTTAGATTCAGTGTTCTCGATTATCTGCTCTAAAGATTTAGTTGTTCTGTCTAGCATTGACTCATATAAGTCAGTACTTTCTTCAATTGTTTTTTTGAAGCTCTCAATCTCAGAGTTTAGATTGTTTATTTCTATATCTTTATTTCCTTTGTAAGAAATGGCTAGTGATTTTAATTCAATAAATTTCTTAGATAAATCGTCTAATTTTTTTTTCTGTAAACCTACTCTTTCTTTTAGGTCAAAGTATTCATCTATTAACTGAATTGTTGTTATCAATAAAAGTTTATTTTCTCCAATATTCCCAAGTTTTTCTTTTAGCTCCAAATATTTTTTATCAAGAAAAGAAGTTAATTTTTTTAACGACTCTTCCTGTCCATCGTCACATGAGAGCAAATAATCTTTATTGTTAAATTTAATATTTACGTTTGCCATTTTTCAATTTCTTCAACCAATTCTTCAGTTTCTTGATTTAATTCGTCAATATCCTGATTAAATTTTTCTTCTAGTTCTGACCTTCTATTAACTTCTTCTTGTAATTTTGTCAGTTTGTCTTTTAGATATTTTTGTTCCCTTAAAAGTTTAGCATGTTTATTTTCTATCTCTTTTTTTTCACCTTCTAATTGATTTCTTTCGGCTTGAATCTTATCCGAGTCATAGGGAGATTGTGAATAACTGTAAGACAAATTACTTAATCTATCAATAAGTCCGTTTAATTTTTTTTCCTTTTCTTCTAAATTGTTCATTTGGTTTCTTTTATACCATAATATTGATATAGAGACTTTAAGTCTATATAGGTAATCTAACAGTGAGCATAAAATTAAATCAGCTAGCAAACGCAATAAGATTTTTATCAATTGATGCTGTGCAAAAAGCAAGCTCTGGACACCCTGGTATGCCCATGGGAATGGCCGATGTAGCTACTGTTTTATTTAAATACTACCTGAAGTTTAATCCCAAAAATCCAGAATGGATTAATAGAGATAGATTTGTTTTGTCTGCCGGTCATGGATCTATGCTCTTGTACTCGTTACTTTATTTGACTGGTTATAAAAGTGTTTCAATAGACGACATAAAAAAATTTAGACAACTTAATTCAATTTGTGCCGGACATCCTGAATACAAAAAAAACACAGGAATAGAAACTACCACAGGTCCGCTTGGACAAGGTCTTGGAAATTCTGTAGGTATGGCGATAGGTGAAGAGATTTTTAGAAAAAAGTTTGGGTCAAGCGCAATAAATCATAAAACATATGTAATAGCTAGCGATGGAGATTTAATGGAAGGTATAAGCCATGAGGTAATGAGCTTAGCTGGTCATCTCAAACTCAAAAATTTAATTGTACTTTTTGACAATAATAAAGTTTCTATAGATGGTTCAACTTCTCTGAGTGTTTCAGATAACTTTAAAAAAAGATTTGAAGGTTATGGTTGGGATTTTCAGGAAATTAATGGCCACAACGAAAAGCAAATATCAAAAGCTATCAAAAAAGCATCAAAATCAAATAAACCTAGTATAATATCTTGTAAAACAATTATAGGATTTGGCTCTCCAAATAAATCTGGAAAAGCATCTTCTCATGGGGCTCCTCTTGGAGATGAAGAAGTTCAACTAGTTAGAAAAAAATTAAAATGGCGAAATCAACCTTTTGAAATTCCAACAGATATCTTGAAGGCCTGGAAAGAAATAGGAGAAAAAGGTGAACCTATTGAGAACAGCTGGAAGGAATCTTTAAACAAAAAAAATATAAAGATTAAGTCTGAATTAGAAAAAATGATTAATCACTCAAATCTTAAAGATCTTGAGAAAATAATAAAAAAAGAAAAGGAAAAACATTTTAGTTCAAAACCTGTAATGGCTACAAGACAATGCTCTTCTTCTGTAATTGAAGTAATGTCTCAATATTTGCCTGAACTTATTGGAGGTTCAGCTGACTTAAGTGGATCAAATAATACTAAAACCAAAAATTCTAAAATTATTTCATCAAAAAACTTTAATGGGAATTATATACACTACGGTGTCAGAGAGCACGGGATGGCAGCTATAATGAATGGGTTAGCTTTGTACGGAGGATTAATTCCTTATGGAGGAACATTTTTAATTTTTTCTGATTACTGTAAGCCCTCTGTTAGATTGTCAGCATTAATGGGTCTTAGAGTTATATATATATTTTCTCATGACTCTATTGGCTTAGGAGAAGATGGTCCAACTCATCAACCTGTAGAACAACTTGCGGGTCTTAGAGCAATACCAAATTTAAATGTTTTTCGTCCAGCAGATATAAATGAAACACTAGAATGTTGGGAGATAGCTTTGAAAAGTGAAAACAATCCTAGTGCCATAGCTTTGTCTCGTCAAAAACTTCCATATATAAATAAAAATTTTTCTGAAAAAAATAAATGTAGTTTTGGAGCCTATGAACTAAATATAACTTCTCATGATTACAAATTGATATTGATAGCTTCTGGATCTGAAGTTGAGATTGCTTTGGAGGCACAAAAAAAATTAAAAGAGGAGAATATTGATACAAAAGTAGTTTCAATCCCATGTCATGAAATCTTTGATAATCAAGATAAAAGCTATAAAGAGAAAATTTTAGAAACTAATTCTTGTTCAAGAATAAGTATCGAAGCTGGGAGTATAAAAGGATGGGCAAAATATATTAACAATAATGGAACTTCTATTGGTCTAGAAGATTTCGGCAAAAGCGCTCCTTACAAAGATATATATAATCATTTTGACATAACAAGCGACAAGGTTGTTGAATTTGCCAGAAAGCTAGTTAGAAAATAATTCATTAAAATTCAAATGTCTGATTTAAAAATTTTTTCAAATAACATTCCTGTGAAGGATAAGCGTATCATTGTTCGTTTAGATCTCAATGTACCTATTAATAATTCGCAAATAGATGATGATACTAGAATTAAAGTTATCGAACCTTTTGTAAATAAATTAATAAAAGATAAAGCTAAAGTCATTTTGCTATCTCATCTTGGAAGACCAAAGGGAAAAGTGGTTTCAAAACTGTCCCTTAAACCGATTTTTACTTATTTGGAAAAAAAATTAAATGGCAAAATTTATTTTTACCAAAAAAAAATAGATGATAAAGCTGTAGAAGCTTCTAATAAATTAAAATCTGGAGAAGTGTTATTGTTTGAAAATATTCGTTTTTTTAAAGAAGAAGAAGAGAATGATGATAATTTTGCAAAAAATCTTGCAAAACTTGGTGACCTTTTTGTAAATGAAGCCTTCTCTTGCTCACATAGAAAACAAGCATCGATTCACAAAATAACTCAATTTATTGACAGTTATGGAGGTCCGGTTTTAGAAAAAGAAATTCAATCAATTAATTTGATAATGAAAAATATAAAAAAACCAGTTACCTGCATAATTGGTGGCTCGAAAGTATCAACTAAAATAAATATTTTATTAAATTTAATAAAAAATGCAGATAATCTTATAATTGTAGGAGCCATGGCAAATAATTTTATTAAATTTAAAAATATAGATGTCGGTATGTCTCTTGTAGAAAAAGAAGTAGAAAATATTCTAAAAAATATAAATGAATTAGCTGAAAAAAATAATTGCAAAATCATCATTCCTATAGACTGCAACACCTCTTCTAATGTTAATGGTAATTCGATCTATAAACTTTTAAAAGATATTGAGCCGAAAGACATGATTTTGGACATTGGTAAAAATACGATAGATTTAATAAATAAAATTATAGATAGCTCAAATACAGTGTTTTGGAATGGGCCTGCTGGATATTATGAAAATAAAAATTTCTCAGCTGGAACTTTATCCATAGCCAAAAAAATTGCTGAAAATACGAAAAATAAGTCTTTAATATCAATTGTTGGTGGTGGAGATACAATTTCTGCAATTAAAAATACTGAACTAGAAAATAGCTTTACGCATTTATCAACAGCTGGTGGCGCTTTTCTAGAATCTCTTGAAGGGAGAGAATTGCCTGGTATAAAAGTATTAAGAAAGAATTAAGTTTTATGAGCATAGAAGAAATAGCAAAACAAATGGTGGCTAAAGGCAAAGGAATACTTGCCGCAGATGAAAGTACTGGCACCATGGAAAAAAGATTAAAAAGTGTCAATGTAGAATGCACCGAAAAAAACAGACTTCATTTTAGAGAAACTTTATTTTCATCAAGTTCAATGAAAACTTCCATAAGCGGTGTAATATTGTTTGATGAAACTATAAGACAAACTTCAAGTAGCGGAATACCCATTCCAGAATTAATAAAAAAAAGCGGATCTATTCCTGGTATTAAAGTAGACAAAGGAGCGAAACTTTTGGCAGGTTCATATGAAGAGAAAATTACAGAAGGCCTAGATGGTTTGAGAGGAAGAATGGAAGAATATTATAAATTGGGAGCAAGATTTGCTAAATGGCGTGCTGTCTATAATATTTCATCTAAACATCCAAGCGAGCAATGTATAAAATCAAATGCGCACGCTTTAGCAAGATACGCTGCATTGGTACAAGAAGCAAAAATGGTACCAATAGTTGAGCCTGAAGTTTTAATGGATGGGGACCATACAATTGATAAATGTTACGAAGTAACTAGTAGAGTTTTGGCAGAATGTTATAAAGAGCTTGCGATCCATAACGTTAATCTTAAAGGAACTGTTCTTAAACCAAATATGATCCTGCCTGGCGCAGATTGTAAACAAAAAGCTACTACGGAAGAGATAGCAAAAAAAACATTAGAATGTCTTAAAAAAAATATGCCTACTGAAGTTCCAGGAGTTGCTTTTTTATCTGGAGGCCAAAGCGAGGTGGAAGCGACAAAAAATTTGAACTCAATCAACAAAATCAACAATACTTCTTTTCATTTTACATTTTCTTATGGTCGAGCTTTACAACAATCAGCTTTAAAAACTTGGGCAAAGTCAATGAAGGAGATAGACAAAATCCAAAAAGTTTTTGATCATAGAGCCAAAATGAATGGTGCTTCTACGGAAGCAAAATGGGATGAAAAGCTTGAGCAAAGTTTTGCGGCTTAAAATTGAAAAGATTCATTTATCTCATATCTCCAAAAAAAATTAATAAAAATTTTTACTATAATTTAAGCAAGGTTCTTAGCTCTAGAAAAATAAAATTTTTCCAATTAAGATTAAAAAAAGTCTCAAAAAATAAGATCATAAAAATTGGAAGAAAAATAAAAAAAATTACTAAAAAATTTAATGTTAAATTGATAATAAATGATAGTCCACAAATAGCTAAAAAAGTAAATGCTAGCGGTTGCCATCTTGGTCAACTTGATTCATCTATTGTATACACTAGAAAACTTTTAAAAAAAAAGATAATTGGAATTACGTGTCACGGCTCAGTTAAACTTGTAAAAAAAGCAATACAAAATGGCCCAAATTACATTGCTGTTGGATCTTTCTTTAAATCTAAATCAAAACCTAATGCAAAAAAGGCAAATACAAAAATAATTAAAGAAATTAAAAAGAAAACAAAAATACCAGTTGTGGCTATAGGAGGAATTAATGATAAAAATTACAAGAAGCTTATAAGAAAAGGAGCGAATTATATTGCAATATCGAGTTTTATTTGGAATAACCCCTCTCTGAAACCAGAAACAGCTATAAAAAGATTTAAATAAATGAAAATATTAGCAAATGAAATTAAACCAGGCATGATCATTGAACATAAAGGTGATTATTGGAATGTTTTAAAAGCACAACACGTTAAACCTGGAAAAGGCGGAGCTTTTAATCAAGTAGAGCTTAAAAGTATTACTAAAGGCACTAAGTTAAATGAAAGGTTTAGATCAAGCGAAAGTGTAGATAAAGCAGAGCTCGATGAAAAAAAATTTAATTTTTTGTACTTAGATGAGGATAATTGCCACTTTATGGATAATAAAAATTTTGAACAAATTTCTTTACCAAAATCTCTAGCAGGAGATAAATATAAACTGTTAAGTGAAAATCTAGAAGTCGCTATCACTTTTATGGAAGAAAAACCTATATCTATTGAACTTCCTAAGAATATAGAATGTACGATTAAAACTACAGATGCAGTGGTAAAAGGTCAAACAGCAGCTTCTTCCTATAAGCCTGCAATATTAGATAATGGGATTAATATAAGCGTCCCTCCATTTATTGAATCAGGAGAAAAAATTATTTTAGATACAAGAACTCTAGAATATGTAAAAAAAGTAAATTAATGAGAATAAATTCACCAAAAATGAATATAATACATAAAGCTTGTATAAAAGCATCTAAATCACTAATTCGAGATTTTGGAGAGATTGAAAAATTACAGGTATCTTCGAAAGGACCTGGTGATTTTGTTTCTGCTGCGGACAAAAAGTCAGAAAAAATTATAATTGAAGAATTATCAAAAGCACATCCAGATTATGGTATTCTAAGTGAAGAATCTGGAGAAATAATCAAAGATAACAAAGAAAAAAGATGGATAATTGATCCAATTGACGGCACTTCAAACTTTTTAAATGGAATACCTCAATTTGCAATATCGGTTGCCTATGAAGAACAAGGTAAAATAATTTGTGGAATGATATTTGATCCAATAAAAAATGAAATGTTTTTTGCTGAAAGAGGATCAGGTGCTTTTTTAAATAATTCAAGAATAAGAGTTTCAAATAAAAAGAGTTTGAAAGAATCCATGTTAGTTACAGGAGGTCCTAGACGTAGCAGCAAAAAGAGGGAAAGAATCTTTAAAGAATATAATAATATTTCAAATATAGTTGATATTCCAATTCGAAAATTTGGCAGTGCTGCTCTCGATTTAGCAAATGTAGCTTGCGGTCGATTTGACGGATTCTGGCAATGGGAATTAAGTTATTGGGATATAGCTGCTGGATTAATAATTATAGAAGAATCTGGTGGATTTGTTGATTTCTTAGAAAAAGACGAAAAAGCCTTAGTAAAAAAGAATATAATTGCTACTAATTCAAAGATTCATCAAGAGCTTAAGAATGAATTAGAAAAAAAATATTGAGTAAAAATTATATATAATATAGAACACATTTTATGAAAAAAAAGATACACCCGGATTATCATAAAATAAAAGTGGTGATGACAGATGGTAGTGAGTTTGAAACTAGATCCACTTGGGGAAAAGAAAATGATGTTTTAAAGTTAGATATCGATCCTAAGTCGCATTCGGCTTGGACAGGTGGAGCGCAAAAAATTTTAGATAAAGGAAGAGTTAGTAAGTACAATAAAAAATTTAGCAATCTCAGAAAAAAAAATAATTAAATTATGCCAGATGTACCTTTTATGCCAAAAGCTACTGCTGTTTGGTTGGTAGAAAATACAACTTTAACCTTCAAACAAATAGCTAAGTTTTGTAACTTACATGAATTAGAGATTAAAGGCATAGCAGATGGAGATGTTGCTAAAGGAATTAAGGCTTATAACCCTATACTAGCTGGACAATTGACAAGAGAAGAAATAGATGAGTGTTCAAAAAATCCAGAAAAATCTCTGATATTAACCCAAAGAACTGAAAACATTGAAGTTAAAGAAAGAAAGAAACCAAAATATACTCCTCTTTCGAAAAGACAAGACAGGCCGGATGCCATACTTTGGTTGGTAAAAAATTATCCTGAAATGACAGATGGACAAATCTCAAAGCTTGTGGGAAGCACAAAAGGTACTGTTTCCCTTATAAGAAAAAGAAGTTATTGGAATTTTTCAAATTTAAAAGCTAGAGACCCTGTAATTTTAGCTTTATGTACTCAAGAAGTTTTTGAAAAAGCTTTGGCAAAAGCAAAAAGAAGAGTAGAGAGAGAAAAAAAAGCTAAGCTTAAAGAAGAAAAATTAAAGCTCAAAGAAGGAGAAAATAATGAAAAATAAAAAACCGATTGTAGGAATTATTATGGGAAGCAAGTCTGATTGGAAAGGCGTCATGGAACACTGTAGTGAGATGTTAAAAGAATTTGGAATCAAACATGATGTAAGAGTAATATCTGCGCACAGAACTCCTAAAAGACTAGAAAAATTTATCTCTGAAGCAGAAAAAAATAATTATGAGGTTATTATAGCTGCTGCTGGAGGTGCAGCACATTTGGCGGGTGTGACTGCAGCTTTAACAACTATTCCTGTTCTTGGAGTTCCTATGCCAAGCGTAACAGATGGAATTGACAGTCTTCTTTCTACAGTTCAAATGCCAGCAGGTGTACCTGTTGCAACGCTAGCTATTGGAAAAGCTGGTGCAAAAAACTCTGCGCTATTTGCTGTTGCCATTCTTAGTCGTAAATATCCTGCCATTAGCCAAAAATTAAAAAAATATAGATCAGATTTTGAAAGCAATATTCCCAAAAGACCTTATTAAATACTTTATAGACAATTCTTTTTTTTAATGTTAACTACCTCTCAAAAATTTAACAGGAGTTTTTTATTAAAATAGAGGTAAAAGATAACAACGTCGAACAAGCTTTGAGAGTCATGAAAAGAAGACTTCAGAGAGAAGGTTTTTTTAAAGTTATCAAAATGAAAAGCAATTACGAGAAACCATCTGAAAGAAAGAAAAGAATAAAAACTGAGAACATTAAAAGAGTTAAAAAACTTCTGAAATTAAAAAATCGAATGTAAATCGATAAAAT
>MDTG01155964.1_pt1 | contig 14962 bp, 15 predicted proteins | sample 811421 | NCBI WGS metagenome assembly MDTG01 (sample SAMN05326645, study PRJNA326480) | marine metagenome | isolation source: seawater | place: Pacific Ocean: South East | collected 2011
CTGCCTTTGATGCCGCTTTGATTGAGGCAAGTGCTAAAGATAACTTTCCATTGTGATTTACCCCAACCTCAGCAATTACATAGGGGGTTTTTTTAAAAAAATTCATATTATTAAAATTTATTATGCCAAAAATTAGAGCTTTTTAAATCTTTTTTAGATATATTATTTGATAAAAGTATTTCTCGACTATCAGGTCCACAATTAAACAAAAGATCGATTACACTTAAATTACTCAAAAATCCACTGAATCTTTGTTTATATACAGGGTGTCTATAATCTTGAAAATAAACATGCTTTTTTTCTTTATTAAACTTTTGAATATCAACGTAATTTCTACCCTGCGAACCAAAAACAACAGCAGATGCATTCAATTTCTTACAATGATCTAAAATCAAATTATCTTTTTGTCCCTCAAATTTTATTTCAGACATTCTTATAATTTCTACATCATTCAGTTTTAAGCACTTTAAGAAATAATTAAATTGATACCAACAAATATCGCTTAAATTATCCCATTCTTGACCATTATACATTTTCTCAAAATCATCTGCATAGTCCTCAAAAAAAAGTGCTTTTTTATAGTTTATTTTTATACTTTCCCAATGTTTTCTTTGCCAAAATTCTTTTGGATTAACCAAATTCTTAAAAATTTTAATTTCATTTATATTTTTTCCTTGTGTTTCTTTTTTATTAACAGGAACAGAAAGCATGAATTCATTATTAGGTGTTTTAATTTTATTTCTGTTGTTCCAATCGCCATGAAGGTATTGGACTGTATCCATGTAAACAAATTTATCACATAAGCTCAACTTATGAAATAATCCTAACCACGGTAAATAAACTGGCTGGTGACCTGAAACAATTATCATGTGTCTATAATAAAGAACTGACTCTATCAATTACTTGTTCAATTCTTATTAATTCTTTTTTTTTCAATGATGGGTAACATGGTAGAGAAATAGTTTGACTTGAAAGATCTATAGAATTTTTATATTTTTTACTTTTACTTAGTAGCTCCCAACGTTGTAATGGATTAATTATTTGTATATTAAATTTTTTAAATTCTTTAATTATTTTATTTGGGTTTTTATTTAATATTATTGATCTATATCTAACTGGCTCAAAATTTTCATTGTACTTTAAGTCTAGTAATGGAAGTTTTAAATTTTTATAGAATTTAAAAATTTCTTTACGTTTTGCTATAAATTTGTTTAATTTTTTTAATTGTACTATGCCCATAGACGCCTGGACATCTGTCATTTGGAAATTAAATCTTATCTTATTATCTCTCCTGTAATCGAAATTTAAATAATCTCTTATTTCATTTATTAAAGAGGTATTTTTAGAAACTATCATTCCACCTTGACCAGCAGTAGTCATCATTTTAGTTGCATAAAATGAGAAAATAGTGATTTTGCCTGACAAAAAAGGCTGATTATTTCGTTTAATACCTAAAGATTGGCATGAATCTTCAATTACTTGAATTGATTTTTTTTTTATAACTGACGGGAAACCGTACATATGAGGATTAATTACAATACTATTTTTCCTAAAATTATATTCTTCTATTAATGGAGATTTAAACTTAACGTCTAATAGTCTTTCCTTACCACCAATTAATGATGTTGCGTTTCTTAAAGATGAGCATGAATAATTTGGATAATAAACTTTTTTTTGTTTTGCATTAAGAGCCCATAAAGCTAGGTATAATGCTGAAGTTCCATTATTTACAGCAACTACATTATTACTTTTTAAATTATAATATTCTGCAAATGCATTCTCAAATTTCTTAACTTCTTTCCCTTGCACAATATATTTACTATTAATTACTCTTGATATTGCAGAAATTTCTTCTCTCCCAATTGTAGGTCTGTTATGTAATATCATTTTTTAAAATACTTTTTATAATAATTTTTTTTAATAACTGGTGGATTTCCTACCACTAAAGAATATGGAGGAATGTTACAATTTTGTAAAACTGTGCCTGCACCAACTACAGAATTATTTCCTATTTTAACACCACCTAATATGGCACTATGAGATCCGATAAATACTTTATTTCCAATTTTTATGGATTTCTTAGTTATTTTTTTTTTTAATCCAATACATCTCTTATGACTATCTGAAACATTAATTGAAACAAATGATGCTATATCGCATTTATGACCAATAGAAATTTTTGATCCCTTAGCGTTAACTTCTGAAAATCCACCTATATAAGTATCCTTACCAATTTTAGGATTACCATTTATCCAAACTAATGAGTGAAATTTATTCTTTTTATTTCCTATCAGATTTAGGAATAATTTTTCAAAATCTTTTTTAAGAAAACTTTTATTCATTACTTAAATTTAAATAATCTTTGTGCATTATTGATGAGAATATTTTTTTTTGAAATATTTGAAATTTTTAATTTATGTAGCTTTTTTATTGGTTCACTTTGATTAAAACAGTGGTTAAAAGGAAAGTCTGTTCCGAATAATAAGTTTTTTGAATTTACTTCATTTGAAAACTTTACCATTTCCATTGTACTACTGACAGACGTAATAAAATGTACGTTTTTCAAAATTTTTTTTATTTTAGGTAATAGGGCATAAATAGATAACAATCCACCAAGATGTGGAACAATAATTTTAATGTTTTGATTTTTTTTTATAAATTCTAATGTTCTATACGGTGAATCACCATCTAGTGTTTGAGTTAAATGAGCTGTATAAATTTTTAAGCACATATTTCTTTTCTTAATTGCTTTCACAACTGGTATTATTTTTTTATCATTAATATTTAAATTTTGCCATTTAGGTATAATTTCAATTCCTGCATATAATTTCTTATCTAAATTTAAAACTTCTTTTACCGCTTTTTTAATATTATTGAGTGAAAGATTATAAAATCCAAGTAGTCTATCATTATGTTTTTTCAAACAGTTTTCGACATATTTGTTATTCTCTTTTTGTACTAGTGCGGATGACCATGCCAAACCACTAACAACTGCATATTTAATAGAGTTTTTGTCCATAGATTTAATTAAAGTTTCTATATCCCATAACTTAACGGCTCTTTCTATCTTTTTATGTTTGTAGATGTCTTTAATTATAACCTCTCTACTATTTTTCATAAAATTTTTAATTCTCGCTTTTTTGTGGACTAATCTTACCTCACAATCAATAATTCGATTTATTTTCATATGTTTAACTTATCTTAATTTTTTTATAACTAAATAGTTTGTATGTGAACTAAAGCAATCCATGATCTTATTTAACTTCGGATCAAAACCTACAAACTCTAAAATTTTAAAATACTTTTTCTTAGATATTTCTTCAATAATATGTTTATTTTCATGCCATTTGTGTCTTACTTCTGGAAAAAAACTTTTATTATTAAATTTTTTCCAATTTTTATTCTTAAAATCAAAAAATAATATTCCGTTTTTTTTTAAATGAAAATATGATTTATTTATAAAATCATTTAATGAAATATTTGTCTTAGACAAAACCCCAACACAAGAAATTAAATCGAAAAAATTTTTTTTTTTTTTATATTTTAAAAAATCTATATTATAAAACTTTGCTATTTTATTTTTATTTTTTTTTTTTGAAATTAAAAAAAGTTCCTTAGAAATTTCCAAACCAATTGAGTTTATCTTTGGGAATTTATTTTTAATTATTAATTGAAGACTTCCTGTCCCAGATCCTATATCCAACCAATTATTAACTTGAGTTGTCATGACTTTACTAATGAAAAAATTATACCTATTTAACATTGATTTTTTTGAGCCCCATCTTATTTTTTTAAATTCGTGAAACGCTTTAGCTGATTGATCGTACTCATCTTTGATATCTGATGACTCATATAAAGGAATATTTTTTTTCATTTTTTTAAAAAAAACTGTTAATTCATTTGCTAACTTTTCAGATCCATCAAGGTTTGTTTTATTATTAATTAAATTTTTATTTTTTAATTTTTTAATACTATTTTCTTTTTTTTTTATCGCTTTAATTAAATCAGTATTTTTTAATTTTTTGTAAAATCCTAAATAATCTATATTGGGATAATCTGACATGCTTTCGCCCAACAATTCTTGATTTTTTGCGAGTGAAATACATAAGGTTGGAATGTTTAGTGCCTGGAGTTCATAAAGCATACTACCTGATGAGCTTAAAGCGTATTTTGAATTTGCCATTATATGACTAATTTTTTTAACATTAAAATAAACTTTGACTCTTTTATTTTTTTTCCATTTTTCCAAATCATTTAGATTTTTATAACCTGGACCAAAAACTGCATTTATTTTTAGGGAAGAATTTTTTAGTAAAATATTAATATATCTATTCATTTGTAAAGTTGGGTCGCTACCACCTAAGCATAAAAAAATATTTTTTCGACTCTTAATTTGTTTATTATTTTTAAATTCCTTTTTTAATAAAATATATTCTTTACCTGCCCATACTTTAATGTTTTTTGGATAATTTGTTTTATTTGCGTAAATGTTAGGATTAATTACACCCATTACATTATCTGGAACTTTAAATTTAAAATCATCAAATATTATTAAACTTTCATAATATTTTCTTAATGATAAATAAAATTTATCTTTGTAAATATAATTATCTATTATACAAACATCCGCTTTTGGGTATTTTTTTTTATTTGAAAAAAATTTAATCCAGTTTTCTTTGAAAAGGGATGTTTTTTTGTTTAGTAAATAAATTTCAACATTATTACCCTTCAAAATTAATTCATCAGCTAAAATTTTACATCTGTTGAAATGTCCATAACCAAATTTAGATGAAAAGCTTGTGTAAAAAATAAATTTTAATTTATTATCCATTTACAGATATCAAATTCCTGCTCTCAAAATACAAGCCCATCTTGGTTGTCCTAATTTTTTTGTTGCTGTACCATGTTGCACATATTTTCCAAGTATCAGCATTTCTCCTTTTTCAAATTTTTTTTCATAAGTTTGTCTTTTCCAGTGATTTTGGTTTTCTAAAATATCATAATTTCTAGAATCTTTAATGTGTGGAAGTTTTTTATTTATTACTTTTTTTGAAATTAATAATCCCCCTTCTGAATAGCCAATTTGATGGAGCGCAATCCAAAAAACTAAAAAAGAGCTTGAATCTATACCTGGATATTCTTGATGAATTGGATATTTTCTTTTTGAAGATTTCTCAATTATTCTAAGGCCTTTGGTTAAAATTCTCACCTTTTTAACTTTTAATATTTTTCTTGTTTTTTCTAATATTTTAGGTTCTAAGATTTTTTTAATAACTTTTAATTTATAAAAATCGTCATAAATTTCCTTCCATATTTTCTTTTTTTTAATTTGTGCATAAAAAAAATTTAGATCTTTTAAATTTGATTTTCTTATTTTTTTTTTTTTTAATTTCACTAACATTAAATTATGAATTTCCAAAATTATTTTATCTATTTGTGAGTTAGTTAAAAAATTTTTGACCGTTATTATTTTTTTATTAACTAATAAATTAGTCATATTTTCTTCCTAATTCAAATGCTTCAGCAAATTTAAAGCTTACTGTTGAACCTCGCCATTTAGCTAAAGCTTTTATTCCTGATAATGATCTTGGGTGCGGAGATGGTCTTAACTCCGATTTATAACATTTTAATGCTTCCATCTTTAACTTAATTGTATCTGTAACATCACTAAACCAATTAGGGTTAAATAAATTTTTTTTAGATGAGATTTGCCACTCTGAGCTCGATGGGATTTCAAAAAAGAATAAAGTTTTAACACTATTTTTTTTTTGAGGTCGACATGCTGTTATTACTGCTTTGCTTACTTTTTGATGGTCTATATTCAAATCTCCCCAATGATGGGTAAAAATTATATCGGGTTTTATTCTTTTGATTCTGTTTTCTATTGCACGAGTTAACTTCAATAAAGGAACCTTATCGAGCTGATTGTCTGGAAAATTTTCGAATTCTGGTTTTTTTATTCCAAGTATTTTGCATGATTTTTCACATGCTATTCGCCTTAAGTTTATTTTATTCTTTAGTTCTCTATTGTTTATTTCTCTTGAACTCTCACCATCCGACATCAACAATACAAAAGCACTATTATTATTTTTTGTATATTTTGCAATAGTCGCACCACAACCTAATACTTCGTCATCAGGATGAGCGGCTATGATTAATATTTTTTTTTTATTTTTCAAAACTTTTTTAATATTTTATATTTTAATTCTGCATATTTCCAATCTTCAATTGTATCTATATCTTGAACTCTGTAATTTGGAATTTCTATTATAGAAGAATTTTTTGTAAAAATTTTTTTTTTATTTAGCCAGGCATCAGTCGTTCCCCAATAAAATTGGGCAGCATCATGAAATGTTTCATTCAAATCCTGTGTGTTATAATTATAATATTTTGCATATAACATTTTTAATTTTTTTTTTTTGAATTGGAAAGAACGTTGAATTGGATAATCATATTTTGCAGCTGAAAATACATATTCTAATTTTTTTTTTTTTATTCTTTTAAGACCAGCAATTAAGTCCTTTGATAATATCAATGGAGAGGTTGCATTAATACAACATACAAACTTAGGTTTTATTTTTTTTAGTAAGTTAAGTGTGTGAAATATCACTTCGTCAATACCAGTTTTATCATCAGAAATTTTTTTTGGTCTCAAAAAAGGAACATTGCAACCTAAATTTTCAGCTATTGATTTAATTCTTCTGCTATCAGTTGAAACTATAATTTCATCAAATATATTTGACTGCTTAGCTCTTTTTATAGACCAATATATCATAGGATGACCTAAAAATTTTTTGATATTTTTATTTCTAATTCTTTTACTTCCTGATCTTGCGGGTATTATAGCGATGTTCATTTTAAATTATCTAAACAAATTTTTTCAATAGCATTTATTACTTTTAAAACCTGTTTATTACTTAAAGTATAATAAATAGGCAAAGAAACTTCATTATTATAAAATTTATTAGATACAGGAAAATTATGATTTTTGAAATTAAAATTTTTTTTATAATATGGATGAAGATATGTGGGAATATAATGAACTTGAAGCTTAATATTCTGATTAATCAATTTTTTAAATAGGTTTGATTTAGATATTTTAAGTTTAAAAAATTGAATTTGTAATGGATATAAATGATATGAGTGAAAATTGTTTTTCTCAACAACTGGTTTTTTAAAAATAGAATTGTTAAAATTTTTTGAATAAATATTTGCTATCTGATTTCTTCTTTGAACAAATTTACTTAATTTTTTTAACTGACTAATACCTAAAGCACACTGGATATCTGATAAACGATAATTATAACCTAGTTCTATCATCTCATATTTCCATGGATGTTTTTTTTTTATTATTCCATGCGAACTTAATCTTTTTATTTTTTTAAAAATTTTTTTATCATTTGTTAATACTGCACCACCTTCACCAGTAGTAATATTTTTTACAGGATGATAACTATGGATTACTACATCAGCATACTTCGCTGCATATTTTTTATTTTTTTTATAAGCTGAACCTAAGGCATGACAATTATCATTTATAAGTCTAATATTATATTTTTTAGAAATTTTTTTTAATCCTTCCCAGTCAGATGGGTTTCCGGCATAATCAGTAACGATAATCGCTTTAATTTTTTTATTTTTTTTGAGATATATTTTAACTTTATTTTCAAGTTTAATAATGTCAATATTATATGAATTCTTATCTATATCTACAAAATCTGGAGTAGCTCCACTATAAATTACAGAATTTGCTCCTGATACAAAACTAATTGCTGAACACAAAATTATATCACCCTTTTTCCATCCCAATGCAATAGCAGTCAAGTGCAAAGCAGCTGTTCCATTTGAAACTGCACAACAATATTTAGAGCCAAACTTTCTATTTATTTTATCCTCAAACTCTTTAACTTTAGGACCTTGAGTCAACCAGCTTCCTGACAATGTATCTAAAACTGCTTTTTTATCTCTTCTGTCAATAAATTGTTTACCATAGGTAATCATGATAAATCTTTATGATATAATAAATTATTTTTAATAAGTTTTCTTAACTCATTTACATTTAAAAACTTTTTATTATTTTTACTATTATAGCTAAAATCTCTTTTACAAGGCTTACCTTTGTTTTTTTTTAAATAAAACTGTTTATTTACATTATTAAATTCAGAATCTGAAACTATTATGTAATAATCCTTGAATTCTATTGTATTAATTGCATCAGACTCGGTTATCATTTCCTCATGTAATTTTTCGCCAGGTCTCAACCCGATTATTTTTAATTTGATATTATTAGAAATAGCATTTGCTAAATCAGTTATTTTGAAAGAAGGAATCTTTGGAATAAAAATTTCTCCACCATACATATTTTTTAGAGAACTGATCACGAAATTTACACCCTCATCCAAGGTAATACTAAACCTTGTCATATTTACATCAGTGATTGGCAAAAAATTTTTTTTTTTACATTTTAAAAAATATGGAATAACAGATCCTCTGCTTCCCATTACATTTCCGTATCTAACGACTGAAAATTTTATTTTCTTTTTTCCTCTGAAATTGTTTGCAGCAATGAATAATTTATCTGAAGCTAGTTTAGTTGCTCCATATAAGTTTATAGGAGCTGCAGCTTTATCAGTACTTAAAGCTAAAACTTTTTTAACTTTAGTTGCCAGACAAGCATCTATTACATTTTGAGCACCTATTATGTTTGTTTTTACAGCTTCAAATGGATTATATTCTGCTATTGGCACATGTTTCAAGGCGGCCGCATGAACCACAATATCAACACCATCCATTGCTTGTTTTAACCTATTCAAATCCCTAACGTCACCAATAAAAAATCTAACTAGTGTATTGTTTTTTGATTTAATAAGTCTTTGCATCTCTGACTGTTTTAATTCGTCTCTACTATAGATTATTATTTTTTTTGGTTTATATTTTTTTAGTAAAACATTAGTTAACTTTTTACCAAAAGACCCTGTTCCACCTGTAATTAAAATACTTTGTTTATTTAGCATAAAATGATATTTCGAAAAAAATTTAATAGTTAAAATAGATTAATTAATAAATTATAGCATCAACGTACTAAATATCAAATTTACCAAATTTAATTTACAATATTTGACTTTTATCATACAAAATACTATATTTTTGACATACTGAATCATGGTGGGGAATAATGTGCAAATCATTAACTGTTCCTGCAAAGGTTAAAAGAAATATCTTTAAGTCCTAGTGCCACCCAGTAAAGTCCACTGTTGAATGAAGGCCAGGAAAAGTCTAGTTCTACAATATTAATTAGCAGAGGCAAAATATAAAAAAAAATGTAAATGAAAGTTTACATATGAAAGGAAATATATGTTTAGGTCTCTGAAGTTATTAATAATTATTATTTTTTTTGTTTATTCAAAAATTAATTTATCATCTAGTAATGAAAATAGCCCAGGGTGTGCTTGGAAAAATAATACCCTTCCTTGTTTAGAAATCATTAAACAAATACCTAATTCCTCTAAATTTACTAAAAAAGGAATAACAAAATTTACCATTACAAAAAAACAAATCGAAGACTCAGGAGCGGTAGATTTAATTGATGCTTTAAATTTAGCTCCATCTTTAAATATAACTCAATCTGGGCCTAAAGGTCAGCAAGCTTCTGTATTTATGAGGGGCACGGGATCTAACCACGTTCTGGTAATGATTAATGGAGTTCCTATTAACGATCAGTCAACTACACAGGGTCTTCACGATTTCGGGGTAGATTTTATTCAAACTGTAGAGCAAATTGAAATTTATCCTGGCTCAAGTGCAACACATTTTGGAACAAATGCCATTGGTGGAGCAATAAATTTGATACTTACAAATGATTACAAAGATAATGTTTTTTTAGCACATGATAAAGATGACAATTATGAAATTTCGGCTAATAAAGCTTTTATTTTCAATAACTCGTCTTTGAATATAAAATTTGGAAGTGTAAATAATGAAACTATAAGTGCTAGAGGAAGTGCAAATGATGAACCAGATAATGTTGAAAATTACACTGCGAACATAAATTTTGAAAAATATTTGAATCCACAATTAAGAATATTTAGTACATCATACATTAGGCAAACTATTGCAGAATATGATGGGTCAAATACTAATCAAATTGGATATGAGGGTGATAATCGAATGGCAACCATTCATTTTGGTATTAATGATACTGGTAAAGAAAAAAAACAAAATTCAGTTTTTTATTACAACTTATATGATAGAGAATACGATGAAAAAGGCGTGATCGACGAATACAAAAGTGAAGTTATTGGATTAAAATATGACTTATCAAGAATAATTAACAATAATTTGTCTTTCGGACTAGGAACCGAATATAAATATGATTGGGGTTACTTTAATAATAAAGGGTCTTACTCAGCATCCACTAAAGGAAATATTGATAATTTGTCCTTATATTCAAATTTAGGGATTGATTTATTTCCAAAAACAAATTTTTCTATAAATTTAAGAAATGACAGACACAAACAAACGGGTAACAATTCATCATATAAAATTAATCTAAATCAAACAGTTGGTAATTTTAATTTTGGCTTTTCAAGAATGACTGGTATTCGAAACCCAACATTGTATGAACTGTTTGGTACTGATAATTTTGGCTATTCTGGTAATAAAAACTTAAGGGCTGAAAAAAGCACCACGAATGAATTTTATACTAAATATTTTATAAATGAAAAACTGTCTTTTTTATCAACTTTTTTTAAATCAAGTATAAATAATAATATTGAATATGTTTCAAATAAATACATAAATGACTCTGATAATATTGACTTAAATCAATCAGGTTTCAATGGAAAGCTAAATCTTAAAATCAAAAATGCAAATGTTGATTTATATACCTCTTTAGTAAAAAGCTATAAAGAGGATGGTTCTCTTCAATTGAGAAGACCCAAAAATAGTTATGGGGTAAATATATCAAAAAAAATAAATAATATGATATTAAAAGACTATATTCTAGGTGCCTCTTACAATCATTACGGAAAACATTTTGATACCCATTCTACAAACTTTAGCACTATAAAAATGGATAGCACTGACTTAATTAACATTAAATTATCAAAAAAAGTTTATGAAAGTGAGATTTTTTTAAAAATTTCTAATCTGCTCGACGAAACTTTTCAAAGACCACATGGTTATAATCAAGACGGTAGAATAATAAAATTTGGGTTAAAATATTAAAATTGTTTGTATAACAAAGATTGAATGATAAATTAAATAAGTGAATTATTTTAAAATTGCAATTGGGATAACACTTGCGCTTGCTGCAAGTAGATTCGTGCCACATCCACCAAATTTTACGAGTTTGATAACATTAAGTTTTTATATTCCCGCCTTTTTTGGTTTAAAATTTATACCTGTAGTAATTCTTGCTTTGTTGAGTACTGATTTTATAATTGGATTACACTCACTAATATTTTTTACGACTGGTAGTGTATTGTTGATAGGTCTAATGTCTAAGTTATTCAATACGAGACCTATTGCAAGATTATCTGGATCATTATTAGGTTGTATTTTATTCTATTTATTAACTAACTTAGGTGTATGGTTTGGAGGTTCATATGGTTATAGTTTGTCTGGTTTAATAACTTGCTATGTCATGGCTATTCCATTTTTTATCAACACAATAACATCAACGCTTTTATTCTCTATTGCAATAGAACTAACAACAAAGCTTATTGTTGATAAAAAATCAAAAATATTTTTAAAAAAATAGATATTTATTACTTTTGAATTAATTTAAATAATTAAATATTTTATTTATAACTTTTTTATAGTCATAACAATATTCTTTATCTATTCTAAATTTTTTTTTTTTTGAGATTGAATTTAATACTAATTTTTTAAATTTTTCGTAATTATGAATTCTTATTTTTTTTGAATTTTTAAGAAAGTGAAAAAATTGAGAGTTATTAAAACCTGGATCTAAAAAAAAACTATAAAAATTTAGTGGTTTCATTTCTAGTATCATGGTTGAGGCCCAACTACATATCATGTTAGCATTCATACAAAGTGAATATGAATTTTTATTTTTTGGAAAAATAATTATACCACTGTTTTTTAGAAGATTAATTTCAAAAGAATCTTTATTATTTGAATGATGCTTAAAACCCACTGATAATTTTGGAAATTCTCTTTTAATTTTAATTAGCCAATTAATATGTAGCATATAATCTTTATTATGTTTTTGATAAGTATCAAATTGACCATTGGGCTGAAATTGATTTCCAGCAACATACAAAACATCTATTTTTTTTTTGTTTTTGAAATTTACTAATTTTTTATTACTGTGCATCAAAAAGGAACCAACCACTATGTTCTTGCCTATTCTTGACTTAGTTTTATTTTTATTTGGAATGGTATTAGAGCCCAAAGAAAAAAAGTTGTCTGTATCAAAGAAAAAACCCATTGTATGCATTGATAATATATTTTTTTGTATAAGAGATACTTTTAGACCATTATTAAGTTTGAAATAATAATTTTTAATATTATTTGACATATAATATTGATGCATAATTAAATGCTTCGCGTTAATATGACTAAACAGAGTTCTATAATAAAAAATATTATCTAAAATTTTTATTAAAAAATAACAAAAATTAAAATTATGTTTAATTGAAACACATATGCTTAAATAAAGTAGCTTCAATATTTTCAAACAATCTTTAAAAGTTACAAAATATCCTTTATATCGAGGTTGAAATACTAAATTGTTACCATCTAACTTAAACTTACTTGTTGTCCTATATATTATATTTTTTTTGTCATAGTATTTTTTAAACTCACTATACAAATTAACTTCATTTTTAGTTTCAATATTATCAAATAAAATTTGGTAATTTTTTTTCTTAAAATATTTTTTCCTAAATATAAAAATAAATATTGTATAAAAAAATATTAAAAAAGAATAGAATGGCATATATATTAATGAAATTTTTTTGTTGAATTCACAACTTTTAAGATCAAACAGATCATTCATATTTTTTTTAACAAAAAAAATTATTTCACTATTTGGTAAATCAAAAAAAAAAATTTTTTTTAAATCTTTGTTTATATTTGAAGCAATTTTTTCAATAAATATTAATAAAAACTTATTTTTTTTAACAATATTTTCATTTTTAAATTTTTTTAAATTTTTCCACATTTTAATAACTATTAAAAAAAATCAGTCTTATTTTTTAAAAATATTATTTGCAATTATTAAGTCTAAATTTGTATCAATATCAAAAGACTCAAAGTCTGAAATTTCGTAAAATTCATTTTTTTTACTTATTCTACTTTTTTCTTTTAAAAAAGCTTTTTTCCTAAAACAATAAAGTCCGGACTCTATATAAATAGGTTTCATATATTGAGTTCCAATTAGTTTATTATATTTGTGGTTTATTTCTTTCTTATTAAACCAATATCTATTGTATAAAGCGGTTACGGGCGTAATTGAATCTAATTTTTGGTTCCTCTTAAGTTTATTAATAACTTTTATAATAGTTTGCACCTTTATAAATGGGTTTGTTACAAATAACTGGACTATTATTTCATTGTCAATTTTTGGCAAACAATTTTGAATTAATTCATTACCTTGAGCATTAGGTAAATCTAATTTTTTTGGTCTTTTAATATAGTTAAATTTATATTTTTTCGCAATTCTTTTGAAAATTTCATTTGATGAATCTACGTAGACATCGAAATAATCTAAGAATTTTGAAATCTTTCTGAATGTAATATCATAAAGTGGAATAGAATTAATCTTCTTAAAATTTTTTCCCTTAACTCTTTTACTATTAGTTTTTAAATGTATTAATATTGCTGTCTTATTTTTCATTTGTAAAATTTCCTATAATATCTTTAATACCTTTTTCTAAACTAATATAATTATCTAATTTTACTTTTTTCCCTTTTCTTAATTTATAGGTAAAAGGTGTTGTAACATAATTATATTTCATTTTATTTTTTTTTCTAAAAATTATTTTAGTATTGGGAATATTCTGTTTAATATATTTTAGCACTTCAAATACTCTTTTTTTTTGTGGACCATAAATATTCAGAAAACTATTATAATATTTACGTTTAATTATTTTGGTGCAAATTTTGGCAACATCACTAACGTTTATAAAGTTTCTTATTTCTCTTCCATTTGAATTTCTAGTTATTTTTTTATTTTCTATTGCACTTTTTACAAAGTTTTGGATTGTATTAAAATAATTTGCTCTTGATCCATAAATTGAACCAAATCTTAAAATAACAAATTTCATACCATATTTTTTACAATAATTTTCTATAATCATCTCAGAAGACAATTTTGTTAAACTATAAAATCCACCTTGTTCACTAAGTGCATAAATCGAACTAGCATAAATTATTTGTTTTATATTATTTTTAGCACACCCCTCAGCTATATTTGTTGTTCCAATTATATTACATTGTATTGAGTAGTAAGGATTCTTGTTGGAATCAAATAAATCTGCTTCAGCAGCAAAATGATAAACGATGTCGATATTTTTTAATTTTTGCTCGATTTTTTTTTTATTCAAAATATCACAAATAATCATTTTTTGATTTTTTTTTAAATATTTTGATTTTTTTCTATCTAGTAAAAAAACAGAGTGTCCATTTTCCGAAAGGTGATCAGCAACATGGCTTGCGATAAAGCCACTTCCACCTGTTATAAGGATTTTTTTCTTAATTTTATTTGTAGGCATTAAGCTTCTTATTCTACCAACAATATATAAAAAAAATATAAAATTTTATTTGTGAATAATTAATAATTTATTTTAGAGAAAATAATATTCTCAAAATTTTTGAAGGTGTTATCTATTTTATTTTACATAAAAATTTTTTTCAGTGCATAAATCAAGCCAATTGAGCTATTAGTACTGGTCAGCTGCACGCATTACTGCGCTTCCACATCCAGCCTATCAAC
>MDTG01011696.1_pt1 | contig 14961 bp, 13 predicted proteins | sample 811421 | NCBI WGS metagenome assembly MDTG01 (sample SAMN05326645, study PRJNA326480) | marine metagenome | isolation source: seawater | place: Pacific Ocean: South East | collected 2011
AGCTCCATCCCAAATACCTAGTTATTATTTTTCCTTACTAGGCAGCTAGGATAGTGAAAGTAATAATTGAAATAATTGAGTAAATCAGACCTTCAATTAATATTGAGATATCTCTAATGTAAATTTCTAGAGAGTGACTCGCCAATATTTTGTAATTATTTTGGTGTTTATTACGCATTTATTTTTCTAGTTATAGAATTATTATTACTATTCTCGTTATGATAAAATTAATCTGTAATAAGGTATAGACAAATAATTATTTTTTTATTACTGTTATTTTACTAAAAGTATTTTTCCCAGAATTATTAGTAACTGCTAAAAGATAAACTCCGCTAGCAACATATTCTCCATTATTGTTTTTTCCATCCCAAATAAGTTGATCTCCATCTGCACTAACCCCGCTACTATTTATATCCCTTATTACGAGACCATCTAGCGTCATTATTTTCATAGATGAGTTATACATTAATCCATCGACTATCATTTTATTGTGGAAGGGTATCAAAAACGGACTGGGGAAAATTTTTAGATTATTATAATCTTTATAACTATCTCCAAAAGGCATCCTTAGCACACTTACGCCTTTGCTTGTTGCTATATAAGCGAGTTTTCTCTGAGAATCAAAATCTAGATCATAAACCTCGTCAGATAACAGGGGGCTATTGCTCTTTCTTAAACCATTAATATCAGGCCAATAAGTAGTGTTCTCCAGCAATATGTGTACTCCCTGTGTTGGAGAAATGGTCCAAATATTTCCAAGAGGATCTACCTTGATTTCTGATCCACCACCAAAAGAAATATTAGGAAAGTAAGAATATAAATTTTCTCTTATTATTGGGTCAGGCCCTGCATTTATATCATAATAATTCAACCCCGTAGGAGTTAGATAATAAATTCTATTATTATATCCCATCCCCAAAGACCATACTGTTGTATTATAGATGATACTTCTCCAAGTGAATGATGACGGCTGAGTTGGCAAGCTATCATATTCAAGCATAAATATGCCCCCATCAGGATATATACCCATGTTTGCCTCTTCAGCCTTGAAAGCGCTCACCCAAACTCTTGACCAGGTATCAAACGTTATTGATATCGGAGATTGGCTTATTTTGACTGCTGTTTCTGAAGACCCATATGATTTCCAGTCATTATTTGTATTTCTCACATGAATAGGCAGATTTTTATTTGTAACGTAGGTATTAGCTGCCCATAAATTCCCATCAGAATCAAACTCAATATCTTTTACAACCATATAAGGATTGTTAGATGAGCCTGAGGTGTAGTAACCTAAAATACTTGTATCTATTACCGTAACATCTCCTGGATTATCAATATCAATAATAATAATTCCTCCGCCAACTCTAGTTGGGTTGCTTAGGGCCGGAAAAGTTCCCTCGATCGCGCAATATATTAACCCATCAGGCCCCTGCTCTAAGTCGGAGACAGCATCTCCAAAATCATATCCTATCGTGTCTGAGATAAAAGTATCGAAATTATAACTTGAGTTGATAATGTTTGAGTTTTCATTTTTAATCTCTAAAATATTTCTCCAGCCATCAAAGTCTTTAATACTTAACCCTTTAGAACTAGCGCCAACCAATCTTCCATCTTGGAGAATTTTAATAGCCGAAAATTTTCCAGTTGCTGGAGAATTTGGTACGTGATTTTCTTTTTCATAATTAGATCTATTGATCTCAATTAAACCTTGTTCAGATCCAATAATTATATTTCCTTTGCTATCTAATTCAATATCATAAAGAATTTTTCCTGTAGATATAGCAACAAAATTATTACTTTGGCTATAAACTTTTTTATTTTCTAAGCCCCAAACAAAATTATCTTCATCAATAAGAAAATCTGAGAACTCCACAGGAGCCAATATATCTAATTGTTCATATTGGAAAGTATCATTAGCGTATATGACTTTGTATATATTTTGATTTGAAATAAAAGTAAATCCATCTTCAATCCTTCGCATAGCATCAATAGTAATATTATATTCATTTGAAGCTAATACCCAATTATCTGGATCTTTAAGATTCTGTCTAGTATTTGCCGCTAATAGGCCACTATTTGTGCCCAAAAAAACTTGATCATTGATAATTTCTATACCATTAATTGATTCAATCAGTATAGGAAAATTCCTATAAATATCTCTGTAGGACCATTGATAATCAGAATATATCCATTTAATTAATCCCACATCTTGGCCGTCAATAAATGAGGCTAGAGCAATACTGTCTCCAATGTAAAATTTTGTTATTTCTGTTAAACCATAATCAAACACATCAATGCTATTTTTTTCATTGTCATATATTTGAACAAAACCATTGGGGGATTTGCCACCAATCCAAATATTATTATAATTATCTTTTGATATTGATAATAAATCAACTCCATTTAATCCATGTACAGTTGTTAAAACTTCAAAAGTTGAATTATGAAATAACAACAAACCACCACCAGTTGCACAATAAGTTGTATCGCCTAATTGAACTAGAGATCTAACATCTAATGGGCATGTTAATGCTTCCCAGTTACCAACCCTTACTTGGCTATTTGTTATTGATAGAAAGATAAAAATCAGTAATATTTTTATTGTCTTTATTTCTTTCAGAATGATTTCTGTGTTAATTTATTTTACAAAATACAATGCGAAAAGTAATCATATTTACTATTACACTCACAACATTTACGATCTGTCAGGAGGAAATACCTTTTGAGATTGATCTAAAAACTAGAATCGTTAATGACTCCATAACACTTGTTAACATTCAGATAACTAATCTACTAGATAAACCACTAGATTATGTTGAAGGCTTTGTTTGTGAAATCAGCAGTAATAAAGAACTAATTAATGAAGAAAGAATGGTTTTACTATATGGTTACGAACCACCGCTTCAAACAGGCTTTTCAACAACCAGAAGTATTTCTTTTCCAATGATAGATACCAAAAACCCAAATGTATACGAGTTCTATATATCAAAAATGAAATTCATTGGTGAATCCAGAGTATTTACCTGGCATGCAAAAACAGGATTTTTAAGAATCGATTAATTGGTTTATTTATTTTTAAAATATTTTTCTTCTATTAGTCTGCTATAATCTAATGTATCAAGCTCTAATACCAGACTATTAACCCAATCTCTAGAATCTTGAATATATTTTTCAATAATATTTAAAGGGACTCTTTGACCATAAAGATTCGCTATTATGATCGCGGATGGTATTGGTATGTAACTATTTAATGGATCCTCATAAAAATAATTTAAATTTTTGATTACCTCTCTTACAGATAAATAGTCCACATTTTCCCCAAATACTTCATTTGCTAATGTTGCATTCTCTGACCAGGTTTTTAAATAACCATACAATCTACCATCAAGTACTCCATTTACGTAGGTACTCTTTATTTTGTATTCTAGATTATTATCATAATTAGCATTTTTTCTAATATTATTCCATTCACGACCATCCCAGAATATTCGATTTTCCTGCGCATTTATTGAGACAACGTAAAATATTAAAATTATAATTATTTTATTAAATGCCATAATTTTTGTTAAGACGATTTTACAACTATAGTTTTGATATTTACAAATTCCATCATACCATAATGAGAAAGTTCTCTTCCATATCCAGACATTTTTACACCTCCAAATGGTAATCTAGGATCAGACTTTACAAAATCATTTACAAAGCAAGCACCAGATTGCAATTTTGATTTTGCTATTTTTTCTGCTTTTTCCAAATCCCTCGTAAAAATAGCAGCTCCAAGTCCAAATTCAGTTCTATTAGCCAATTCAATAGCTTCATCATTATCACCTGCAACTATGACTGTAAAAACAGGACCAAATATTTCTTCATCAAAAGCGGGCATTCCTGGCTTAACGTCTGATAGGACAGTTATTGGATAATATGCACCATTACCATCTATTATCTTTCCACCTAAGTTTAGCGTTGCTCCGGCAGCTATTGACCTTTGTACCTGATTATGAACTTCTTCTCTGCCCGTTAACGACACCATTGGTCCAATATCAACATCATCAATAGGATCCCCCATTATTTTTAATGATAATTTATCTATCAGTTTATCAGTGAATTCATCTACATTAATTTTTGTTACAATCAATCGCTTAGCAGCTATACAACTTTGACCAGCATTTAAAATTCTTCCAGCAATACAAGCATCTACTGCTTTTTCAATATCGGCATCATCAAAAATAACATATGGGTCACTTCCACCTAATTCTAAAACAGTCTTTTTTAGATATTCACCAGCTTTTTTAGCTACAGCTTTCCCAGCAGGAGTACTTCCCGTTAAAGTAATAGCAGCAATGTTTTCATTTTCTATTACAGAACATACCTGACTTCCGGGGATACGAAGATTGCAAAATATATATTCGTAATATCCTGCATCCATAAAACACTTTTCTATAGCACTAGCACATCCTTGAACGTTAGAAGCGTGTTTTAAAACTGCTCCATTACCTACTGTTAGTGAAGGAATTGCAAATCTAAATACTTGCCAAAAAGGAAAATTCCAAGGCATTATACCAAGAATGAGTCCCAAAGGCTGAAAAGTGACTAAACTTTTATAATTACCTGTATCTATATCCTTTGGGCTAAGAAATTCTTTAGCATTATCTTTGTAATAATCACATAACCATGCGCATTTTTCAATTTCAGCCATCCCTTGAGATAAAGGCTTGCCCATTTCATCAGCCATAATCGTACTATACTCTTTTGAATTCTCCCTTAAGATATTTGATACGTCTTCCAAACAATTTATTCTGAATGATAGGTCAGTATCTTTCCACTTTATATAAGCTTTATTTGCATTTTCTAATATTTCGCTTATATCCTTAGTATTATGAATATTCCAGGAATTAATAAAATGATTGTTTTTTGGATTTACTGATTTTAACTCCATTACTATTCCTTCATTGCTTTGGATATCCATTCAAAACCAGCGTATAAGGAAATTATTGATAAAACCCATATATGATTGTACTGCTGTCCTATACTTTTTAAATCATACCCGATTAATCCACCAAATAAGGACCCCATAATAAATGTTATCCCGATTGCGTACTTTATTCTTTTATCTACATTATTAAACATGATTGAATTATTTAGTTCATTAAATTTACTTATGATAAAGTAAGAAATTTCGAATAAGTTTCAGCCATTTTAAATCGTGTATAAAATTATTTAGGTAAATATGACATTAAACAAAAAAATTAAAGATAAAAGTGCAAAAATTGGTGTGATCGGGTTAGGATATGTCGGACTACCTCTGGCGATTGAATTCGTTAAATCTGGGTACAAAGTGATTGGCATAGACATAGATAAAAATAAAGTTGACTCTATAAATAATGGAGAAAACTACATTAAGGATGTAAATGATAAAATTTTAAAATCAGCCATTGAAAAAAATAATTTAATTGCTTCTAGTGATTTTTCTTTGGTAAAAAATCTAGATTCGATTTCAATTTGTGTTCCAACTCCATTAAAAAAACAAAAAAACCCAGATATATCATACATTGTGTCAGTTATGGAAAAGATCAATAATTATTTGCATAGGGATATGGCTCTAATTTTAGAGAGCACAACTTACCCAGGTAGCACTAAAGAATTAATTTTACCCTATATTCAAAAAAATGGTTTTACAGTTGGAGTTAACTTTTTCTTATGCTTCAGCCCAGAAAGAATTGACCCTGGTAATAAAAAATATAATACAAGTAATACCCCCAAAGTAATTGGGGGTATTACAGAAAAATGTTCAGATATAGGAAAACAATTATATAGCAATATTGTTAAAAAAGTAATTCCAGTATCTTCAACAGAGACAGCAGAAATGGTAAAATTACTAGAAAACACATTTCGTGCTATAAATATTGGTTTAGCAAATGAAATTGCTATAATGTGTGAAAAATTAGGAGTCAATGCATGGGAGGTTATCGATGCCGCCGCAACAAAACCATTTGGATTTATGAAATTTACTCCTGGCCCTGGTCTAGGCGGACATTGCATACCAATTGATCCACACTATTTATCATGGAAGCTAAAAACATTAGATTATGAAGCTAGATTCATACAACTTGCAGGTGAAATCAATACTAATATGCCAAATCATATATTAAATCTGATAGTATTAAACTTAAATAAATTGCAAAAATCTTTAAATGGTAGTCAAATACTGATCTTAGGCGTAGCATATAAAAAAGATATAAACGATACCAGAGAATCTCCTGCTATTGATATCATTCAGCTACTAAGAAATGCTGGCGCAAGTATCGATTATCATGATCCTTTTGTACCAAACCTTACAATTAATGAAAATGAATATCAAAGTATAAATATATTAGATGATGCAACATTGAAAAATTATGACGCTTGCGTTGTAGTAACTGATCATTCAAATATTAAATATGAACTTATTTACGATAATTGTCAATTAATTATAGATACAAGAAATGTTTATGGAGATAAAAATGGCACGAATGTAAAACGACTGGGTGAAGGATAAATTTGATTGTTGCTAAATACTAGCTAAAGTAAATGATGCCATGACCTACTCTCTTATAATTCCAATCTATAATGAAGAGAGAACACTTCTTGCACTAATTGATAAACTTTCTAATCTAAATACCAAACAGCTAGAAATCATAATTATTGATGATGGTAGTAATGATGGGACAAAGAAAATTCTTAATAAATATAGTGACAGGTTTGTTATTTCTCAAAATGAGCTAAATCGTGGTAAAGGTGCTTCCATAATTGAAGGTGTAGAACTGGCTTCTAATAATAACATAATAATATTAGATGGGGACCTTGAGATTGATATAAACAATATACCAAAACTCATTTTAAAATATGAAAATAACAACTCAAATGTCCTTGCAGGTGTAAGATGGATAAATAATAATTCTATCCAAGATTATGGTATAAATGGGATTGGTAATTATATAATTAACTTTTTATTTAATTTATTATATCAATCAAAGTTTAATGATGTACTTTGTTGTGTCAAGATTTTAAGTTTAAAAGAATTCAAATCTTTAAATATTCAAAGTCAAGGTTTTAGTATTGAAGCTGAAACGATGGCTAAATTAGTTTTGAATGAATCTACTATTAAGGAAGAGTTGGTTATATATAATCGTAGAACAGCCCAAGAAGGGAAAAAGTTAAAACTTACTGATGGATGGAATATAATTTGGACTATTTTAAAGCTTAGATTTTTAAATAATTAAAATTTATGCTTCTGCTTCTGCCTTAACTCTTAAATAGACTGGCTCTTTTGATTTTAGGTCTGGCTTGTATTCAGGCAATATAGACGACAACAATGTTCGAACTTGATTGGCGCTCCTGCCTGATAGGCCATCTTCAAGATCTTTAATTCCTGTTATTACACTAGATAATGTTTCCGAAGTAATATCTTGATCATTTAATACAAAAATTTTCTCATGTTTTGTCTTATCTAGTTGCTCTGTTGGCAATGAAAGTTCTTCAATCTTCTTTTCTCCAGGCCTAGTTCCTGTAAACTCAATAGGAATATCAAGTTCTGGTTCATATCCTGACAAACGAATTAATTCAGTTGCTATATCTAAAATCTTTATAGGGTCACCCATATCTAAGATAAAAACCTCCCCACCTATGCCCAATGAACCTGCTTGTAATATCAATTGGCTAGCTTCTGGAATCGACATAAAATATCTTTCCATATCTGGGTCAGTTACTGTAACTGGGCCACCTTTTTTGATTTGCTCCTGAAAAATTGGAATTACACTTCCAGAACTTCCTAAAACATTTCCAAATCTTACAGCCATAAATTCTGTTTTGTTCTGTTTCCTATTATGATCAAGTGTGACCATTTCAGCTAATCGCTTTGTTGCACCCATTACGTTTACTGGTTTTACAGCTTTATCAGTACTTACGAGCACAAATTTTTCTACAGAATATTTAACTGCAATATCCGAAACATTTGAAGTCCCAAACACATTGGTTTTAACCGCTTCCCAAGGAAAATATTCCTGCATTGGAACATGCTTATAAGCAGCGGCATGAAAAACAACCTGAGGCTTAAATTCATTGAATACTTGATCGACTACAGAATAATCTTTTATATCTGATAATACAGGTTTGAATAAAATATTTAAATCTTCATCAATAATTTCTCGATCAATTTCAAAAAGATTTAATTCACTTATATCCATCATTACTAGGACTGATGGCTCAAATTTTATGCATTGTCTAATTAATTCTGAGCCTATACTACCTCCCGCTCCAGTAACTAGTACTCGCTTCCCTTTTATAAAATCATTTATTGATTTTTTGTCTAAGTTTACTTCTTCGCGACCGAGAAGATCTAATATAGAAACTTCTCTAAATTGCGATATTGAGACGTTTCCTTCGATTAACTCTGCTATGGATGGTAAGGTTTTAAATACTTTGCCTGTCTTTTTACATTCATCAACAATAAAACGCATTTGTTCACGGTTTGCTGTAGGAACACAAATGTATATCTCCTCGAAATCAATAGCTAATGTTGAAACTATATCCACCCTACCAATAATTGGAACATCATGCAATCTTCGGCCTATCTTATCCTCATTATCATCAAGAAAACCAACAACATTTATATGACTATCAGACCTCTGAAGAGTTTGCCGAAGAATTAATTGCCCAGTATCTCCTGCACCTATCAAAAGAATATTCTTTTTTATAGAATTAGGATTATTAGTTGATAAAATACTCTTTATGTGCGAAAAGAACATTCTGATTCCCAATCGAGATATACTTATCATTCCAGTACAAACAATAAAATCTATTACAATAAGTGATCTTGACAGGTTATTAAATCCAATGAAAAACATTATAATTCCTACAAGGAGAATTGTGCTTAAAATATTCGCTTTTACAATATTCATCATATCCCAGACACTTGTATAGCGCCACATACCACGGTATAATTTGAAAAATCTGAAACAAAATATTTTTAGCGTAATAAGATATATAAAATTTTGTACTATAAGTAAATTATTTAAAACACTAGGTATACTAAAATCGAATCTAAATAGTATACTCATGTATATAGAAAGTGTAATAATTAAGGAATCTCCTGCTATTAATAAAACAAGATTTCTATTCAAGCGCTTTTTTAAGTAATCCATGTAGTTTGATTTTATTGATTAATACTTAATTTTAGTTAAATTAAGTTAGAAAATTAAGAAAGAAGTTTATTTATTTTTTATAACAAAAATAAAATTATAATTATTTAATTCAGGATAAGTATCTATCGAAGAAAGTCTGAGTTTTGGGTACTTTTTCATATATGTGAGGAATAATTAATTTTTTTGAGGAAAAATCAGGAAAAATAATTGATATAATTGTAATTGATACCAGTTTAAGGTCTAAGATAAAATTTTTATTATATGAATAGTATTCAGCTAGTATTAGTTTAATCGGAAGCAAATCATTGTAAGGATTTTTGCCACCTATTTTTTTTAATATCTTAGCCTCATCCCTAAATATTATTGAGGCATAATCTGATATACCCGGCTTAACTATTTTTAAAAATTGAAACTTATGTTCAGAGAAATATTTTATCACTTCTGGTCTGGGCCCAATAAACCTCATCTCACCCTTAAGAATATTGAATAGTTGAGGTATTTCATCAATCTTTGTTTTCCTTAAAATTTTGCCAAAAAATGTAATTCTTTGATCATTATAATGAGTAATAAGTTCACCAGAATTATTTTCCATTGTACGAAATTTATAAATTTTAAACCTCCGGAAATCATATCCGACTCTCTCTTGTTTATAAAATACCGGTCTCCCTTGCATAATTAATGAGATTATTGAGACTAGAAGGATAATTGGTAAAATTAAAATCAAAATTTGAAGAGCAATTAATCTTGAAAATAATTCCATTAAAATCTTAGGCTTTATAATTTTCCCATAAGTCATTTAAAAAATCGATTATATAATTTACCTGCCTTTTTTTTAGTGATGGATATAGAGGCAAGGTTATAACATTGTTAAAGAAATTATTTGCTTTGGGGAAATCTCTAAAACTGTATTTGTATTTTTTCTGGTAATAGCTATGCATATGTATAGGCTTGTAATGTACTGAAGTTCCTATTCCTCCATGATTCAATAGTTCAATTATTTTATTCCTATTGATTGACCATTTGGATGGGACTATTTGAATTATATATAAATGGTATCCATGCTTCTCATTATTATCAGGAAGAAATGGACATACTATTCCTGGAATATTTTTAAAATTATCTTGATATTTTTGAAATAATAATTTTCTTTTTTTATACCAAGATTCTACTTTACTCATTTGCCATATTCCAAATGCTGCAGAAAAATCTGTCATATTATATTTATAGCCTAAATGAGAAACATCATATTCCCATTTACCACCTTTTTTGAATCTATTCCAACCATCTTTAGACATTCCATGCAAAGATAATTTTCTAATTTTATCTGCTAATTCATTATCGTTTGTAGTAACTGCCCCACCTTCTCCCCCAGTTGTAATATTTTTATTTGCATAAAAAGAAAAGGCTGCAGCATGATTAGTATTGCCAATTTTCCCTGCATTGGAAACAGTTTCTAGAGCATGTGCAGCATCTTCAAGAACAAATAAATCAAATTTCTCAGCGATGGAAAATATTTTGGTCATATTTACTGGCTTTCCAGCAAAATGTACAGGGATAATCGCTTTAATACTCTTGTCTTCATTCAACAGATTAAGTACTGTATTTATATTTAAATTATAATCTTCATCACAATCTACTAAAATTGGCTCCATATTTAAATATTCTCCAACCTCAACACTAGCAACAAAAGTAAATGTAGGAGCAATAAATTTATCACCAGGTCCAAAGCCTTTTGCTGCGAGAGCTAAATGCAATGCTGCAGTACATGAATTAACTGCGATAACATTATCTGATGAAGTATAATCAGAAAGTATTTTTTCAAATTTTCTAACTTGAGGTCCAGTAGTTAGCCATCCATTTTTTATAGATTCATCAATTAAATCATTAAAATTTGTGGGCATTACTGGCTTATGAAAAGGAATCTCCATACCTAATAATCCTTTAAAAAAAACATATTCATTTTAAAATTGAAGGAATGATTTATTTTTTGAAAAGTTGAGTTTTCAATTTTACTTTCAAAACTGACACTAATATATTTTCTTAACCACCATTCAATATTGAAATTTAAAAAAGACACTTTATTAATTCTACCAGATTGCAAGGAATTCGCTAAATAATTTTCATATGGCAGATATGGGGTTAATAATAAATTATTGTCACCAATTTCTCGGTATCCTATTGTAATTGCTGATACAATGGAGTTATTATTTATAATATTCATACCCGCTTCAATTTCCTTTGAATCACTACCCAGGTGCCAACCCAAAGGCTGACCACGATGTACGAAATTATTTAAACCATCTTCATGTCTAAATGTATTTTTGCCAACTATTACGCTAGATATATAAAGATTCACAATGGAGGAGTCTGAAACAAACAAGTTGTAAACAATTTTTACAGAACTAGCCATACCATTCGCCTTGCCATCTTCTTTTTGAGATTTGTCTAGAATAAATTCATCAATTAATAGATTATACGATAATCGAATTTTTCTTTTATTAATGTAATCAAATGATAACTGCCAAACGCCATTGCCACTATCAGTACCTAGACTATTTTGTCTTTCATTTAATTCTACTTCTAGGTGATTTGTTAAAGGGTTCAAATAAGCAACATCTAATGGTCTTTTTCTGCCAGAATAAATAACTAATTCGGTTACACCTATCAAAATCTTATCATTTTTCCATTCTAATCCTCTTCCAGATATATAACGATTATTTTCAAGAGAATCTGATTCTAAAAATCCATTAAAAGAGCGAAATCTAAAATCCCTAAACACAAAACCAAGAATTCCATAATCATACGCAGGAGAATTTTCGCTATTTGCTAATTGAATATCATTTCCTGCACCCCAACTTTGTCTACCCCTCCCGACCTGTATTAGGATCCATTCATTTTCATAACATATTCCAGATAGATCAGTTTCACCAGAAGTAAAACCTAATCTACTAATTTTCCTCTCGACACCAGTATATCTGTTAAAAGCGTTTGGATTATTTACAAGTCTTGAGTAGATATAACCATGAAAATTATTTTTTAAGGTAAATCGATTATAAAAATATGCACCCTTACCCTTAGTATTTAATTCAAATCCAAATCGGCTTTGCCCATATGATGTTTTATTTACATTATTATTAAATCTTTGGGGACCAAAGAGTGAGTTTCTTTCCCAATTTAAACCGGCATCATTTTTTATCTTATTAATTTCAAATTGATAAAATTCATTTGGAATCTCTTGGCAGAAAGAATCGCTCTTTAACATTAACAAAAGAAAAATAATTCTTTTTATTAATTTACATTTTTTCAAAATTTTCCCTGTCGAAGTAATGATCAATTAATAGACTGTCATTCCATCTTCTTATGAAGTAGAAGATCCCACTTAAAAAACCAAAGCCATATGCTATGTGCATACAAAAATAAATTAATGGTAATACTAATATATTAATTAGTTTTTTTGGTTTGCTCGTTAAACTGAAAAGTGTAGACACAAAATTCAGTAATGTATAAGAGAAAACAATTAAATATAAAGGCCATATTATAGACCATAAAAAGTAAAATAAAGAAGCTAATAACAATGAAAGAATAAATGAAGAAGGCACTAAATGCCTCCAGGACGCAAAACCTCTTCTCTTTTGCATAACACGAACCTTGTAAAAACCATAATACAAATATTGTTTAAATAAGTTAATAATTGAATTACGTGGATAGTATGTTGATTTAATTGATGGGTCTAGCCATATTTTACCTCCATTTTGCAATAGGCGAAAATTAAACTCATCATCCTGATTACGAATTAATTCTTCATCATATCCACCAATTTTCGAAAAAACATGTCTCTGATAAGCTCCAAAAGCAAGGGTATCCACGAATCTACCTTTTTCAACTCTTTGCCTAAATATTGCGTTACCAACACCAAATTTTGAAGATTGGGCATAATTAATTGCATCCCCTATAATGCCATCTGCAGAATTTTTTATTAATCCACCAACACAATCTGCATTAGTATCTTTATATGATTTAATACACATTTCAATAAAATCTTTTTCAATATATGCATGTCCATCAATTCTTATAATTATTTGGCCACTTGCCATGCTAAGCGCACGGTTAAATCCGGTAGGAACAATCGATTCTGGATTATCAATGATTTTAATAAAGGAGTGTTTCTTTTGATATTTCATTAAAATACCACGCGTACCATCATTTGACATTCCATCCGAGATTAAAATTTCAATTTTTGTTATTGGATATGTTTGATTAATTATTGAATCTATAGTCTTTGAGATTGTATCAACTTCATTTCTTATAGGAATAATGATAGAAATAAGCTTATTATATTTCATCGATTATATATTTTGCAAATTAAGCTTATCTGCCATTTTCCCATCAAATGAGTTTGGAACGACAGGACAATTACCACCCTCAGGATGTAATGTGATTTCCCCAAAAAATATATCATCATTATGTAAGTATAAATCTATTCTTGAAAAGATTAGTTCCTTTGATAATTTTCTAGAAATCATAAGCATCTCTTCTAATTTATTTGGCTTTTTAATATTCATTGAACTTTTTGGATACAAGATGGAAAACTCTTGACGATTCCAATTAGTATCATAGATAATTCTCTCGTGTTTTGAAAATCGATTTAGATCTATTTGAATGTATTCTGGCTCTCCATGGAAACAATATACTTTATAATCATAAATTTCATATTGAAGCATCTCTTCACATATAATCTTCGGCTCTATACCCTTATATTGCCATTCCCTTGATAAGTAAAATGCATTCCATGATAACCATCTTTTAAAATTTTTAGATATATGTTTTTTATTCAACGAATTTTTGTCAACACATAAAAAATTCCAACCACTACCATGATTAGTTTTCATAACAAATTTTTTTGGGAATTTATCAAAATCAATCGATGAAAAATCGTTGTAGACGCCCAATAAAGGTATTAGGTACTTATTTCCTATTTGATCCTTAACAAAACCCCTCACAGCAACCTTATCTGCTAAAATTGCACCATTTGGGTTCCTATGATACAATTTTAGAAAATTTATTTTTTCACTAAATGTTTTGGGATTAGTAAGGTTTAGTATTCTATACTTAAATCCAAATCTTAAAAAATCTATAAAAAATATTAATTGTAAAAATACTTTATCTGATAGAAGGGTTAATATATTTTTACAAAAGTGGTACCAGATAGTCCTGATAAAAATCATATTTAAATCTTACTTTCATACTAAATGATTAAATAAACTACTGTCAGACATATACTCTTTGAATTACCAAAAAGGTAGTGATGTCTTCTTTTCATATCAATTTATTTACTCAATTGATATTTTTCAATACTCCAATTAAATGACTCTTTAAAAATTTTATTTTTTTTAAATGGACATAAAAACTTGGAAATACTGAACAAATTTTTCTTGATAAAAAGGGAAACAAGGTAATTAAAGCTAAATCAATTTGAAAATTTGGAAACATATCCTTGATCTCTTGAAATGACACACCACTAACAATCCTATTAAGTGGATTGCTATATCTAAAGTCATAATAAATTATTGTGCCATTAGGTTTAAGTAATCTAGTGATCTGTTCACTTACTATTTTACGACTCCCATCGTTTTTAATTGAAGAAAACAAAGTGAATGTAACTATAATATCAAAATAATTATCTTCAAATGTAATTTCCCTAGCATCCATTTTATATACATTAGCCTTTGGGAAAAAATCTTTACATATTTTTATTTTTTCATCTCTGATGTCTACACCATAA
>MDTG01248932.1_pt1 | contig 14960 bp, 13 predicted proteins | sample 811421 | NCBI WGS metagenome assembly MDTG01 (sample SAMN05326645, study PRJNA326480) | marine metagenome | isolation source: seawater | place: Pacific Ocean: South East | collected 2011
CCCTCAGTAGGAGGGAGTGATGCATTTGTTATAAACTCAATAGGTATGTATTGAAAACCTAAGAAGATCACCAGAATTATGGGGGTCAATTTGATGAATGTAAAAAACATAAGCATTTTTACACCATCTTTTATTCCTGTGTAATTAATCCAGGTTAAAAGAGAGCACACAGTTGTGATCAATAGGGTACGGCCAAATCCAATGTTAAACCAAGGCCATATCGTCCCTAGATAGAGCGCTAAGGCATTGGAATTAGCCGCAAATGCTGTTGCTCGACTAATATATAAAATCCAACCAGTACTGAAGCCAACAACGGGGCCAAATGCTGTGGTAGTATAAAGAACTGGACCACCAGAGTCTTTGAAATAACTAGCTAATTGCCCAAATGTAAGAACAATCGTAATAATTGCCATACCAACAATAAGAAATAACCATGGACTGGCAGCGCCTGCTTGTTCGATAACAATAGATGGGAGTGTAAATATTCCTGATCCAATTGTTGAGTTCAAAGCAACTAATGCTATACCAATTGCACCAACAGCCCTCATTAAATAATTTTTATTTTTACTTCCTTGTTCGGGCTTTTCCAAACTAAATTCCTTTGCTAAAATTTAAGCATATTTAAATTAAAATAATGGCATATATTGATGCATCTAGCACTGACTATACCTAAGATTCTGATTCGATGGTTGATTTATTTGTCGTTAGCAAGTTATTTTCCTTGGCTCAGCGCTCAGGAAAATAATCAATTTTCATTGGATCAAATTATTAATTATATCGAGTATGACGCTTTTTATTCTAGCTCAGGCCAGGTAACCGAGGATGATCTAGAGAAACTTAAAGAGGCAGGCTTCAATAGAATTATTTATATAGCTTTTAATGACCCCAAAAGGGCTCTATTAAATGAAGATAAACTAGTGATGGGACTTGGAATGAAATATTTTCATATTCCAGTAGAGTGGAATAATCCTGAATTAACTGATTTTATGACCTTTGCTGCAATAATGCAGGTGCAACCAAAAAAAAGAACACTTCTGCATTGTCAGGTAAATTATAGGGCTAGCGTTTTTAGTTTTCTCTATCGAGTTATCTATAATAAAGAAAATATGGCGACTGCAAAATTAGACATGGAAAGAATATGGAAGCCTAATAAAATTTGGAGAGAATTTATTTTTGAAGTTCTTAAATCATATCAGTTATCTCCAGATTGTGATGCATGTGATTGGAGCTGATGAATAAAATTAACTGCTTTTTTCTATATTCATATCAGTTACCAAATAGTTCTATATAGGTTGATGGCAAAGTATTATTAGCTTTAAATGCTGGTATATATTGACTATGATTAAGTGATGATAGTATTGATTTAGCACACTTATCACTAATTTTTATCCCGTTAAGGAGTTTCAAGTTGGCGTTACTTGCCTGACCGGAGGGAGCTACATGTGTCTTACTTAATGCTCTATAGCGATTGTATTTAGGACAATTTTTCACCCATTTTTCTTTACCTATTAATCGCTGTGCACCGATATAATTCATTCCATAAGCACTTACATTCTCTTCGTAACCTGAATTGGAAAAAATTTTGATTTTACTTTCATCATCAGTTTGCTTAAATAGTATTCTAAATTGAATGAATACTGCGACTGGTTTTTTATTGATTTGAGCGGGAGTAAATCTTGATTTTTTTATTACCCTATAAATTTCTTGAATATAAATCTCATCACCAGCCTGATTCTTGTAACAGATTACATTCTCAATTTTTTTATTTTTCTTTATTACTCCAGAGCAACTAATGAAGGTAGTAGTATTTCCTTTTATTTTAGGGAAAATTAATTTTGAAAGAAGTGAATCTTCACTATGAAAAAAAGTTGCTGATTGAGAGCTGGCAAGTAGTATATTTGAAAAAAATACTATTATTACAAGAATGCTGTAAATACTCCTCATTCTGCTATTGTGCATTTAGCTTTAAATAAAAACCATTGAAGTTTGGTTTTTCTTTCATTGATAAAGCACTGGCCATTATCACTCATTATTAATTCATATTGATCAGGGTTTTCTTTGGTTCTATCATTGGGATATAGAATCATATTTGATGCATTTGACTCTACTGTTAATAAACTGTTCGTTATGAATGTTTCATCAGAAATTGTAACATCTCGACCTCCAGATGAGGCGCTAATAATCTGCTCAATTTCTAATTTTACATCAGGATTCATGTTCAAAAGTAAAGCGCTATTATATCTTTTCGCTGATAACAAAAAACAGCCAGATAGAAGACATGAGAGTATTGATATAATAAGGGCCTTGAAAAGATTTATTTGCATTTAAAATATCCTGTTTGTTAACCAAGGAGATTTTTTTATTATGCGGCTAATTTTATTAGTTTGATTTTCAATATCCAGTTCATTTCTCGCAGAAACTATTGATGGGCAGTTATTTGTCTTACGATAAGACAGGGCGGTAGCTACTCCAGATTCGCTTATACTACCTAATGCATGTTTAACATCATCATTGACTATACAGCCAATTGGCATATTAATTTCGCCTGAATTATTTCTTGGTCTGAAGCCATCAGCATAATCACCAAAGCCCCTAGAATTTATACCTTTAAATTGAATTGTAAAATACGTAGTACCACAATTATCCTCAGGATAAAAACCATAGGGCTTACCACAAGTTCTTGTACCAATTTGAATTACCTCAATATCAATACCAATTAAACTATTAATTATTGACTCACTGGCAGAGCATGTTGCATTTGAGGTAATCACAAAAATCCGGTTTTTACCTAACGATCCAGTATTAAGATCCAATGTTGGCAAAGGTGTATTAGTTGAAATTGAAGACAAACCTATTGTGGAAGGATAAAAGGAAATTCCTTCGATTACCTCTCCTGTAACTGGATTATTTATTGGGTGTTTATCATTAAATTCCAATCTTTCAAAAATTCTTCCTGCTGTTGCTTCTGCACCTGCCAGCATATAAGTTAATTGATTCGCTATTGCTAGATAACCACCCCCATTGTATCTAAGGTCAAGAATGAGATCGTTTATATTTTCTTTTTTGAGAAGTGTAATAGCATCAAATAGACCTTTTTCAGCAGTAGCGATATGGTCATTAAACAATAAGTATCCAACTTTTCCTGTATCTGTAGTAATAACTTTAGTGTACTGAACGGGAGATTTGGTAATTATTGTTGATGACATGGATATATTAACAATCTCTCCGTTGATATTTTTTTTGATTTTGAAGTTATGTGTTTGGTTAGCTTGTTCAGGAAATAGGGCGTTATTTATTAAAACATTACTAGTTGATTGATTAATCTCGATGTCATCAATACCAATAATTTCATCTCCTCGTTCTAAGTTATTTTTTTCCAATGTTGCAGGTGAATTTGGCTCTGTATAAAGTACAATTATCGTCTTTGTTTCTGCATTAATGGACCAAGCGGCTCCATATCCAATTTCAATTCCTGATTGCGATAATTGGTACCATTCATCTGAGGGTAAGCTGAAATGAAATCTATCGTTTGGTGTTTTTAGTAGCTGGAAGTATTCTGAAGTATTATAAGGTTCTGGATTTTCATCGACTATTTCGTCATACCAAAGATACGTATTATTTGAATATGAGCGAAGAAAATTATTCTCATCTAACCTTTCTCCTTTTATATCAGGATAATTGGTATTCGAAAATGGGTTGATGCCTGTTCGAGGAATCGAGCACTTATTTCTATAGTTATCAGCTGGTAAAAAAAGATCCTTTTGCCAACTCGTAAAAGGTATAGCAGTCATTAAATTTTGAGGTGAATCACTACCACCACCGCAACTTGTGATAACTAAACTTAGAAAGAAAATTTTTATTAAAGATTTCATAAGTTGCTATATAAGACCCTGTGGTAATTTACTATTTCCGTAACTGTTGGAAATTATTATATGATAGCCTTTAAACAAAATGAGTTAAGAAGAAATGCATATGAAAAAAAATAATACAGAAAAAGTTGACCGAAGAAAATTAATATCCTCATTTCTATTAGGTGGTTTAAGTTTACCTTTAGCTAGTGAGGAGAATGATACTTCTCTAGGGCAAGCAAAAACTAAGGATATGAGGAATAAAAATTCTCTCTTATGGGCCGTAGCTTGGTCTGAAACAGCAGCTGAATTTGGCGCATTATGTCATCAGGCTTTTAACCTAGCGACGCTGAGGGTTGAGCATGCACTAAATCAAAAAAAAGACTCAGATAAACCACTGGCTATAATTACAGATATTGATAATACGATAATTCATGCAGCCAGCTACTGGGGTTACTTAATTAATAATGGAATAGACTTTTTTGATGATGCGCTGTGGGATCAGTGGTTGCCAAAAAATCTTATTACCGCAGTACCAGGCGCTGATGATTTTTTAAATTACTGCCATAAAAACGAAGTTGAAGTATTTTATGTCACTAATCGAGATCAAGGTGAGAAAACCTATGAATATGCACTTCGTCAATTGCGTTACATGAACTTTCCATTTGCAGATGAAAATCATCTGACAGTCTATAGAGATACATCAAACAAAATGCCAACCAAAACCGCAATCAGTCAAACACATGAATTAGTTTTAATGTTAGGAGATAATTTAAATGACTACAAAAGAGACTATTATGTGGATGGCATAGATGAGCGTTACTCACTGATGGAGAGGGATCGTTCTGATTTTGGTGAGAGTTTTATACTTTTACCTAATGCAACAGATGGGCATTGGGTCAGAGCTATTTTTGGGGACTCTGAGCCTGCTCCAACCGATGATAATCGATCAATATTAATGACAGCAGCCACAAGAAATGCTTGGGATGGAAATTAATCCCTTTAGAGCAAATTGGATATAAAGAATATGCAAGTGCTAGCTATTACTGAAACACCAGACAGACCTACGATTGAGACTTTCATTGGGTTACATAAGCAAAATATTAGTATTTTGGTGTTATGTAAAAAAGGTTGGAAATATGAATACTTATTGAATCAACAAGGGATAGAAACACGCGAACTTAATTTTTCAAAAATAGTCGACTTGAGAATGATAAGTAAACTTAGGCATATTTTAAGAACCGAAAGTATAAAAATAGTTCATACGTATACAAGTAACGGATTGAGCAACACAATTTTTGCTCTATTAGGTATGGATATTAAGCTTATTGCATATCGTGGAATAGTTGGAAATGTATCTTTTTTTGATCCAATATCATGGGTTCGCTATTTAAATCCACGTATTGATCGAATAATTTGTGTTTGCAATGCGATAAGAGTTCATTTCTTAGATATGAAACCTCAATTTATGGCAATGCCTCATGAGAGACCAGTTACTATATACAAAGGACATAAATTATCCTGGTATCAAAATGAACCCGCAGATTTAAAAAATTTTTCGATCCCAGATAAAGCTTTTGTTGTTGGCTGTGTTGCTAATTCACGACCCAGAAAAGGTATAGAATATTTGATCAATGCCCTTGATCTTCTTCCACATGATATTTCTGTTTATTTATTATTGGTTGGGCGTATCAAGGAAAAGAAGATTAAACGAGCTATCAAAAGATGGTCAAAAAAAGAGCGTATCATTTTAACTGGATACTGCGAAAATGCACCAGAAATAAGCGCTGCTTGTGACGTGGTATGCTTGCCATCAGTTAAGAGGGAGGGCTTACCAAGATCCATTATTGAGGCAATGGCGTATGGCGTACCTCCAATTGTAACAAATTCTGGCGGTAGCCCAGAATTAGTTGAGGATCAAAAGAGTGGCTTGATAATACCAATAAGGAGCTCAAAGGCAATCGCAGATGCTATTTTATGCCTTTATAAAGATGCTGGTTACAAACAAAAGCTGGGAATAAACGCCAGATCTCGAATTGATAATGAATTTTCTAATGATGCCACTGTAGAGCAAACTCTCAAACTCTATAACGAAGTTTTAGGTCATGGATGAAAAATTGGAAACCAGTCAGCTCTTAATTTATCACCATTGTTCATATTATGGCCTGGAAAAGGTGGAGATGTTACTTCCTTTCTATCAATGTATCTAACATCATCTCCAACATATCTCAGGGATAGAACTCTCCGCTGAGTATCTGATTTATTAGCACGTGCACCATGAACTGATTTGAAATTGAAAGCTATTGCGTCTCCGGGATTCATTTTCCATTCCAGAATTTCATATTTGTTTGGATTTATATCAGGATTGGGAACGGGGTTATATTCATTGCTTGATTTATAAAAATCTTTACCAGTGAGCCATTTAGTTGGTAAAACAGGCTTGTGCCATTTATGTGAACCTGAAATTATTCTTAAGGATGACTCTTTGATGTGGTCGACAGGTATCCAGAAGCTTACATTTTGATTTCCTTTTGTAAAATAATAAGGTTCATCTTGATGCCAGGGAGTATCTGTTTCTGATCCTGCTGACTTATATAGCACATGATCATGAAAAAATTGTACGCTTGCGGATCCCATTAACTTAGCTGCCGATGAAATTACATCAGGACAGCTCATTATTTTCTCGAATTCTGAGATCCTCGTCCAATTACAATAATCATCAAAGAATCTCCCACTTTGGTTTTCTCTGGTGTTTTCTGCAGCATATTTACCAGGATGCATAAGATTATATTCGATGCCCTTTTTAATATCTGGTAGCCACTTAGTGAATAATCCTGGAATGAGGGTAGCGCCATTTTCTTTAAACTCATTGATATTTTTCTTTGAGATTTTTGTCATTAGTTACATAATTTTATTAGATAAAGAAATTTTACTCTTTATTTTAACCAATCATATCTCTTTGTCCAGGCTGCCAATGAGTTAGGCTAATATGGGCAGAACCAACACCTATGGATCTCACCCATTTGGCTGCAGCATCTAATGTTACCCAGGATTTAACTTTTCCTTTATGAGTTTCAGCGGTAATTGAGCCATTAGGGGTATTGGCCTCAATATGAAATCGTGAACCATAACCAATAATTTTAATTTTCTTAATAGCGCCTGCTGATACCATTGCACGAAGCATTTTCTCATCCATGTGAGCTCTCTTTTTGTCGAGTGTATTTATCCGTAACCTCTATTCCACAATCATCACAATGTCTCCTGATCAGCATTTCGACCATATTAGCGATACTTCTATGCTCTTTTTCTGCAGCTAACTTGATTCCTTCTTTTAGAGGAGGTGAGATTCGAAGATTGAGGATTGCTGTTTTCATAACTTTACATTTACTATACAAATAAAATTGATTGTAACGCATAACGCTATCTAATTCAATTGAAAAAAAATCATAATTAAATACTTAAATGAAATTTTTTTATGCTTTTAAAATTTAAATTTGACTTTATTGCCAATTAGATCAGGATGTCAGGAGAAATGACTCTTGATAAAGTATGGAAAGATGAAAGATATTGAGAAATTAGAAAAATCAAATACTACTAAACAAGGCTTAATTGCAGCTTTGGTGGCTTATTTATGTTACGGCTTATTGCCTATCTACATAAAAATGATTGACAGTATACCTTCAATAGAAATTCTTGCTCATAGGATAATTTGGTCTGTTCCTTTTGGCTTTCTAATTATTTTAGCGCGTAGGCAGGGCCCTGAAATAAAACGTGCTATTACAAATATAAAGGTAATGAGCTTTCTTTTTTTTACAGCTTTTTTGATTGGAATGAATTGGTATCTATATATTTGGGCAGTGCAAAGCAATCAGGTGCTTCAAGCTAGTTTAGGATATTACATCAACCCTTTATTTTATGTGATAGTGGGTGTTTTATTTCTTGGTGAAAGATTAAGATTACTTCAAGGTATTGCTATATTACTCGCCACAATTGGAGTTTTAATTTTAACTTCCAGTTCAGGGGCATTTCCATGGATCTCATTAACCTTAGCAGCATCTTTCACAGTATATGGAGTAATTAGAAAGAAAGTTGCTGTTGGCGCAATGCCAGGTTTATTCATAGAAACTATAATTATCTGTCCTTGTGCTTTGTATTATTTCTTTTATTTAACAGGAAATGGTTATACCTTTTTTATCAATAATGATGTCTCAATGATCATGTTGTTACTTCTGGCGGGTCCAATAACAGTAATTCCTTTATTATGTATTGCGATAGCACTAAAAAAACTTCGCCTCACTACGATCGGGATGATGCAATTTTTATCTCCTTCAATGCAGTTCGTAATTGCTTTGATTTACGGTGAAGAATTAACTTGGGCAAATATGGTTTGTTTTGGTTTTATTTGGCTGGCAATTACAGTTTTTATTTTTGATGCGATTAAAGTTAGAGATCCAAGTCTCTATTAGATTGAATATAGAATTGCTCAAAAAACCCTGATAAAGGATATTCTTTCTTCTTTATTCTTTACAAATACTTACAAATCTTTAGAAAAGTCTAGTGTAATTCATTACTATATAAGAGATAATTGAAATCTGAGGTATAACTATATGATACTTATGAAAAAAAATACTAAGATTGCAATTCTTGTTTTAGCACTGTCACTAATAATCTATTTTCTACTTGGTAAGTTAAAGCCGGAGCCAGACAAGAGTATTGCTGAAACAAAACCACCAATTGTAAATACGATTATTTTAGACAAAGAGGTGACTGAAGTTTCAATTGAGAGCCAAGGTATGGTGTCACCTCAAATAGAAACTGTCTTGAGTGCTGAAGTTTCTGGAACAATTATTGAGCTTTCATCAAAATTTGTCGCTGGTGGTGTTTTCAAAAAAAATGAAATGCTATTGCAAATTGATCCTACTACTTATTTAGTTGCCCTTAAGCAGGCAGAGGCGCTAAAAAATCAAAGACAAAATGAATTTGATGATGCGGTAAAAATAAGAAAACAAGGGTTTTTGTCAGAATCAGAATATCTTTCTACTGTAACTTCCCTTGCTGTAGCTAATTCTGGCCTAGTTCAGGCGCAGAGAAATCTTGATAAAACTAAGATAGTTTTACCTTATGATGGAATCGTTAGAACAAAATCTGCTGATCTAGGTCAATATGTCAATATAGGCAAACAATTAGGCGTCACTTTTGCAACAAATTATGCTGAAGTGAGGTTACCACTTTCTAGTGATGATGTTATTTATGCAGATCTCCCATCATCAAATGAAATATCAGGTCAAACTCCATTTAAAGGTCCAAAAGTAATTTTTAAATCAACTCAAGCCGCTAATATACTAGAAAGAGAGGGCTATATAGTTAGGAGTGAGGGAGTAGTAGATGAAAAAACCAGAATGACTTATGCAGTAGCTAGGCTTGAAGACCCATACAATTTTAATAATAAAAATGGATTATTACCTTTACCAATGGGGACATTTGTTACAGCTATTATAGAGCCAGATCAAACTTACCAATTTTTTAAAATTCCACGCTCAGCAATTATTAATAATCGCCAAATAATTACAATTGATAACTCTGACAGAATCAATTATCAAGAAATTAATTTAGTTAGAACTGATAGAAATTTTGGCTATGTTGCGAAAGGCATTAAAGATGGTCAACGTATCAGCACAACTACCCTTGAAGATGGAATAAATGGCATGAAAGTAAGAGTTGAAAAATAGTTGAGTTAAAAATTATGATAAAAGAAAATAAAAAAGAAGGAATAATTGGCTGGTTTGTCAGAAATCCTGTAGCTGCAAATTTATTAATGTTTTCTATTATCGGTTTAGGATTATACTCAGGTGTAAATCTAAGAAAACAAACAACTCCAGATTTTGATGTCAACTATGTCTCGGTCAGAGTTCCTTATCTTGGTGCGGCACCAGAAGAAGTTGAAGAAGGGGTTGTTATAAAGATTGAAGAGGCAATTCAAGACACTAAAGGTATTTTAAAGATTAAATCAACAGCAGCTGAAGGATTAGGCAGTGTTAGGGCAGAGATTGAAATAGATGCTGATATCAATGTAGTGCTTAATGAAATTAAGGCTAAAGTAGATGCAATTTCTACATTTCCAGAACTAACAGAAAAACCTGTTGTATATAAAGTTGAGATTCCTCAAGGAATTTTATTTGTTTCAATTTTTGGTGACATTGATGAATATCAGCGTAAAGAAATTGCACAAGATCTTAAGGACGAACTCTTAGTTTATCCCGAGATAAAAAGTATAAATATGATGGGTGATCGTGACTTTGAAATAAGTATAGAGGTGACAGAAAATACTTTAAGAGAATACGATTTAACTATGGGAGAAATCGCTGAAGCTATAAGAGCTTCTTCTGTCGATTTACCTGGGGGTAGAATAAGAACAAGTGGTGGTGATATTCTTCTGAGAACGAAAGGTCAGGTATACACTGGTGAGGAGTTTGGCGATTTAGTCTTAAGAACTTATCCAGATGGCACGAGGTTACTTCTATCAGATATTGCCAATATTGATGATGGTTTTGTTGAATCAACATCATGGGGTAGATTTAATGGTAAGCCTTCCCTAGATATGGAGATTCTGGCTGGTGCAGCTGAAAATGAGATTGAAACAGCTAATCGTGTTAAAGAGTTTATTAGAGAACGCTCAAAAACTTTACCTCAAGGAGTTGAGCTTGAGGTTTGGGGTGATAGGTCTGTTTATCTGCAAGATCGATTAGATATGATGACAAAAAATATGGCTCAAGGTGCGTTACTGGTATTTATTGTACTTTCATTGTTTTTGAGAATGAAGGTGGCAATTTGGGCTGTAATTGGAATCCCTATAGCTTTTTTTGGTGCACTTTGGCTCATGCCTGTAGGTCCATTTCCAGTTACTATAAATTTAATAAGTTTGTTTGGTTTTATTATGGTGCTTGGGATTGTAGTGGATGATGCGATTATCATTGGAGAAAGCATATATACAAAAATTAGAGCTGATGGTCATAACATTGAAAATGTTATCAAGGGTGCTCAAAAAGTTGCTGTTCCAGCTACATTTGGTGTACTAACCACCATAGCTGCTTTTGCACCGATGCTTTTTGTCACGGGCTTTGCTGGGCCATTTTTTAAGGCGATGTCTGTGGTAGTCATTTTATGTCTTTTCTTCTCTATCATTGAATCAAAACTAATACTTCCTGCTCACTTAGCGCATACTAAAATTGATGATATTGATGAGGGTGTTATTTTTTCTCCATATGGGAATATTCCATGGTATAAAAGGCCATCAAGAATGTTTCAACGAGCTAATCGAATAGTACAAAGAAATCTTCATTATATTATTGAATATAGGTACGCTCCTTTAATTAAAAAAGCTGTAGAAAATAGAGGGTTAACTGCTATTTCATTCTTGGCGGCCTTAATAATTATCGTAGGTATATTAAATAGTGGTCTTACTAGATTTATGTTATTCCCTCAAGTTCCTGGTGATTATGTTGTAGTTGAATTAACTATGGTAGACGGTTCACCGCCTGAGCTTCGTGATGATGTCATAAATAAAATTGAAAAAGAGGCGCTTAAATTAAATGAAGAGTGGCTGACTGCTAACCCAGAAAGTTTGCCACCGATAAATAAACTTGGAGCATACACTGGAGGCATGACAGATCTTGGAACTCCAATAGGTGGGGATGGAATTGGGTTGTTAGTGGCTGAATTACCACCAATGGATAATAGGGATGTTACCGTACTGGATGTTGAAAATATGTGGCGCGCGAGAATAGAGGATATGCCTGGGGTTAAAAAATTAACATTTGATTCAGGTCGAAATATCGGTGGTGGTTCTGATTTAGGTTTCAATATTATAGGGCAAGATATTAGAATGCTTGAGCAGTCATCAAAAGCTTTAGAGAGGAAATTAAGAGAATATACAGGTGTATTTGATATCAGAAGCTCACTAAGTATTGGTGGTGAAGAGATTAAACTTGATGTAAAACCTGAAGCTGAAGCACTAGGTTTTTCGATGGCTTCAGTAGGCAATCAGGTTAGGCAAGCTTTTTACGGGGAGGAGGCGCAGCGAATACAGCGCGGTAAAAATGAAATTAAGGTTATGGTTCGTTATCCAGAGGGTGATAGAAAATCAATTGGTAATCTAGAGTCAATGCGCATAAGAAACAACCAAGGAAATGAAGTACCATTTTCTTCCGTAGCAACCGCTAGTTTTGGAAAAGCATACTCGAGTATTCAACGTGAAGGTGGAAAACGAATTGTTACCGTAGAAGCTGATGTAGATGCAAAAACAGTTCAACCTAGAGTGGTTACAGCTGATATTGTTAGCAACTTTATTCCTGAACTAAAAGCTGAGTTTCCACAACTTGAATTTGAGTTAGAGGGTAGCAGTAGTGAAACAATAAAATTATTGAATGAGTTAACGATTGCCTCTATTGCAGCATTATTTTTAATTTATATTCTTATAGCAATTCCTTTGAAATCTTATGTCCAACCAATAATAATAATGGCCGTAATACCATTTGGTTTAATTGGTGCTGTTATTGGGCATATCATATTAGATGAAGCGCTAAGTATGTTCTCTTTGTTTGGCTTGGTAGCTTTAGCTGGAGTAGTGGTTAATGACAGTATTATTATGGTTGATTTTATCAATAAGGCTCGTGAAGAGGGAATGAGCATCATTGAGGCTGTTGTAAAATCTGGAACTCAGAGATTTAGAGCAATTACGCTAACATCATTAACAACCGCAATTGGTCTAATGCCAATAATGCTAGAAACTAGCACTCAAGCGCAATTTATTATACCAATGGCAATATCAATATCATTTGGAATTATTTTTGCTACAGTGATTACTTTGTTCTTAATACCATGTTTGTATGTGATACAAGATGATGGTCTTCAAGCACTTAAGTCTTTCAAGCCTTTCTCAACAGAGCAGAAAATACTCGAAGAAACCTAACGAACTAAAAGATAATTCGATAGGTTTACTTGTTTCAAGCTATTTTATTTAGCAGCTTTTCTTGCCAATGTTTCTTTTATGATATCGTCTGCAACATTATTTGGGCAAGGTGCATAGTGAGAAAACTCCATCGAGAATTGACCGCGTCCCGATGTCATTGTTCTAAGATCACCAATATAGCCAAACATATCAGCCAGTGGTGCACTTGCATTTACTCGTGTTCCTGTTGGGCCAGTATCTTGAGATTTAATCATACCGCGCCTGCGATTCAAGTCTCCAATAACATCACCAACATGATCTTCAGGGGTATAAACATCAACTTTCATAATTGGCTCAAGGAGCTGCGGACCAGCTTTAGGTACTGATTGCCTGTATGCTGCTTTAGTAGCTAATTCGAATGCCATAGCTGAAGAGTCAACGGCATGAAAGCCGCCATCCATCAACTTAAAAGTAACATCGAGTAAAGGGAAGCCAGCCAAAGTACCTTCATTCATACTGGTTTGAAATGCTTTTTCTACAGCTGACCAATATTCTCTAGGAACATTGCCGCCAGTAACATGCGATTCAAAAGTGTAACCACTATTTTGCTCTCCTGGCTCTATCTCATAGTCTATTTTTGCGAATTGACCAGAACCACCAGTTTGCTTCTTATGGATATATGTATCCTCGACCGTTTGAGTTATAGTTTCTCTATAAGCAACTTGCGGTTTACCCATTTGAACTTCAACATTATGGGTTCTTTTAAGGATATCAACTTTAATATCTAAGTGTAATTCTCCCATCCCTTTGATAATGGTTTCTCCTGAATCTTCGTCAGTAGCAACCTGAAAAGAAGGATCCTCTTGAACCATTTTGTTTAATTCGATACCTAATTTTTCAGTACCAGCCTTGTCATGAGGTGAAATAGCTATAGAAATTACAGGATCAGGAAATACCATTGGTTCCAGCGTAGCAGGTTTATTCTCATCTGCCAGTGTATGTCCTGTTTTTGTATTTTTCATACCAAGTAGAGCGACAATATCCCCAGCCTGAGCATAATCAAGCTCTTCTCTGGAGTCAGCATGCATTTCGACAATTCGACCAATTCTCTCTGTTTTACCAGTAAAAGTATTTAAAACATTGTCACCTTTTTTAAGAAGACCTGAATAGATTCTTGTGAATGTTAAAGCTCCATATCGATCATCCATAATTTTAAAAGCTAATGCTCTTAATGGTTTATTAGGATCAACAATCGCATATTCACCAGTCTCATTACCTTCAAGATCAACCTCGGGCTGAGGTTTAACTTCGGTAGGGCTAGGAAGATAATCAACAACAGCATCTAGGACATTTTGAACACCTTTGTTTTTGAAGGCAGAGCCACAAAAAGTAGGGAAGAACTCCAAATTAATAGTACCTTTTCGTATACATTTTTTTAAGTCATCAATACTGGGTTCTTCGCCATCTAGATAACTCTCCAATAAGTCATCATCTTGTTCGACAGCAGTCTCAATTAATTTTTCACGCCATTCTTCGATAGCTGCATGCATATCTTCAGGCGGATCAACAATTTCAAAATTAGTTGGATCATCGGAATCACCCCAAATCCATGCTTTCCTTGTTAAGAGATCAACAACACCTTTAAAATTATCTTCGATACCAATTGGTAACACCATAACTAATGGATTAGCACCTAGGATATCCTTTATTTGCTTTACTACTCTTAAAAAATCCGCACCTATACGGTCTAATTTATTAACCAATATAATACGTGAGACTTCTGATTCGTTAGCATAACGCCAATTTGTCTCTGATTGTGGCTCCACGCCACCTGAGCCACAAAATACTCCAACACCTCCATCAAGGACTTTCAGAGATCTATAAACTTCAATTGTAAAATCAACATGTCCTGGAGTATCAATAATATTTAAACGGTGATTATTCCATGTACAGCTAGTAGCTGCAGATTGAATAGTTATTCCTCGCTCTTGCTCTTGATCCATAAAATCTGTAGTAGCAGCTCCATCATGAACCTCTCCGATTTTATGAATTTTTCCAGTTAACTTTAAGATACGCTCAGTTGTTGTTGTTTTACCAGCATCGACGTGGGCGAATATACCAATATCTCTGTATGAATTAAGATCTTTCATGGCTTATCTATACTC
>MDTG01067536.1_pt1 | contig 14959 bp, 11 predicted proteins | sample 811421 | NCBI WGS metagenome assembly MDTG01 (sample SAMN05326645, study PRJNA326480) | marine metagenome | isolation source: seawater | place: Pacific Ocean: South East | collected 2011
CTGGCGTTCAATCGGTAGAATTCCTGCGTCAGGACGCCAAAGGGGCTGCTGACACGTTCCCGTACATCACCGGGATGCTAGCCATGGTTGCTGGGATCACTATCTTCCTCAGCCTGCAGAGGCTCATACAGTCCCAGTCTAGGGAAATAGCAATTCTCAGAACTCTGGGGATACCTAGGTCGGCAATCATTCCCGGATTCATGGCGGCCCCTCTCGTCATGGGATTAATCGGATCAACTTTGGGAATACTCCTCGGGGCCTTTTTCGGCGGACCAGCCATGGTATCACTTTACGAGTCTGTTATCGGAATTCCTGCCATAGGATTCTACACAGAACCCTCACTGATTTTCGAGATTCTCGCCATTACAATGCTCATTGTCATGATCTCTGGCATCAGGCCGGCCTTGCAGGCCTCGAGGACCCAGCCATTGGAGGTTCTGAGGGGTGAAAACGAAATCAGGCTGTCATCGAGATGGGTCCAGGAAGCAACATCAAGGCTCCCCTCAACAGTTGGCCTGACGGTCAGGTCAAGCATCAGGAAGCCAGCCCGCATGCTCATGACTTTCCTAGCAGTCGGACTCTCGATGGTAATCTTCGGAACCATGGCCATGATGATGGACTCCATGGACGATATTTTCGGGAATGATGGCATCAACTGGGACGCCCAAGTAAACGTCCTACCGGGAGGGGAGGGCCCTGTCATCGAATGGGCCAATGAGGCAGGGGCAGATTACGAGCAACTCCTAGTTTTCCCAGGGAGTGCCGAGGGGGACGGAAGAATATTCTCGGCATACGGCTTGGACGAATTCTCCACCTCACGGGAGTCCATGATAACGTTGGAAATTCTAGAAGGTTCGATACCGGAGAAGGACAGGAATATTCCACAGGTTTTGGTAGACGAGGGGACAATGAAATTCCTGGGGTGGGAGGTCGGGGAGACGCACACACTAGTCTTCGGCACCAAGTCCACCGATGTTGAAATTTCAGGGACCACCATGGAAATGTCCAGAACGGTATACTTCCATCGCAACGACCTCTCTGAGATAACGGGTATCGAGGCGACCTCGATACTCCTCTCTCTTCCCGAGCAGGTCGAAGTAGATGGCCAGTTGGCAGACCTATCGGTGGGAATCACCGAGAAGCAGGACCTCATCGACTCCTTCGACGCTCTTATGGAGCTCCAGAAGGGAGTATACAACTCAATCATGGTACTAGGGGTCATCATAGCGATTGCTGTACTGTTCAACACCCTTCTGATGAACCTCTCTGAGAGGGATACAGAGCTAGCCACGCTGAGGGTCCTGGGAGCTCCCATCTCCAAGATCAGGATGATGATGCTGGGCGAGAACATAGCGATAGGGCTGATAGGCGGAATCCTAGCAGTGTTCTTCACTGTGCTAATGGCTCAGTCATTCATCGCCTCATTGGTCAATTGGTCGTTTTACTTCACTCTCCAGCCCCAAACCTCAGCGATATTCGAACTAGTCGGGGTCGTGATTGCGATCTCCGCCCTCTGCACGCCCTACGGATCTTGGAGAGTCAGTAGGATGAATCTAGTGGAGAAGGTAAAGGACCTATCTCAGTAGGACTTGGTATGCGTGTCGTCACCTGGAACCTGAATGGCATCAGGGCGGCTCACAGGAAGGGCCTGTATGACTTCGTTGACCGGATAGACGCCGACGTCATGCTATTCCAAGAAGTCAGGGCCCTCCCCGAGCAGATGCCCAAGGACTGGTCCGAGCCAGAGGGTTACGACGTAATCTGGCATCCCGCCCAGAGGAAGGGCTACTCGGGCGTGATGTCGTGCTCCAGAGTGGGAATGGAGGAGATGGGGAGAGGGATAGACACGGATCTAGACGAGGTCAGGGACCCCGAGGGGAGGGTACTGCATACCAAGCACAATGGGATGCACTGCGTCAACATATACCTCCCGAACGGCTCATCCAGGGATGACAGGCAGGCATACAAGGACCAATGGATAGAGGACTTGATGAATTGGGCCGAGATGTTTGTGGGTTCTGAAGAGCCAGCACTCCTTTGTGGGGACCTGAACATCGCGCACACCGAGGATGACATATGGGACCCAAAGGGAAACAAGAGGTCATCAGGATTCCTAGAGCATGAGAGGGATTGGTTCACCAGGCTCCTGAATAGGGGCTGGCACGATCTTTTGAGAATCCATGTAGGTCCACAGAAAGGACCGTACACATGGTGGTCAAACTTCAGAAGAGCTAGGGAGAGGGATAGAGGATGGAGAATCGACTACGTCTTGGCAAACGACTCTGCTAGGGCCCTGATGAAATCAGCAGAGGTAATGAGAGAAGGGGGGCTCGTGGTCTCTGATCACGCCCCAGTGATCGTAGATTTCGACATTGAGTAATCAAAAATGGGTTTTCTCTACTCCATGGGATTAAGCCATCATTCAAGTGATGGAGCTTGGACGAACACATATGACAGATGACCTAGATGAGAGGCTATCGCGCCTTCTTCCAGGAGGAAGGGGAGTCTGGATACCCATGGATCATGGCATTTCTGGATATCCAGAGAGAGGCCTCGAGAGAATGGATGAGGTCATCGAATCATGTATCGGAGCAGGTGCAGATGCAATTGTCCTCCAGAAAGGTGTTCTTTCTCATCACCAACCAAGGACTCAGTGGAAAAATTTCGTGATGCACACCTCAGTTTCTACAATTCATGGTGGAAAAAGATCAGGAACAAAAGTCTCCGTTGGAAGTGCCATGGAGGCTTACCAGAGAGGTGCCAGTGCACTTTCTTGCCAGATTAATCTGGGCGATGAAGAGGAAAACAAGATGATTGAATCTGCTGGCGCTCTAACTTCTTCTGCATTGCAATACAATTTTCCTGTTTTGGGAATGGTGTATCCAAGAGGCCCAAATCTGAATTTGAGTGAAGATGATGCGACCAACGGCATAGCTCATGCTGCCAGAGTTGCATGGGAGCTTGGATGCCACGTTGCCAAGGTGCCATGGACGGGAGATGCCGAGTCTTTCTCTGAAGTTTGTTCTGCTGTCCCCATTCCAGTTTTGATAGCAGGGGGACCTCAGGGTATGCCTTTCTCACATACACTCAAGATTGTCGAAGACGCCCTCTCAGTTGGTGGGGCCGGGGTTTGCATGGGAAGGCAAGTTTTCTCGGCAACCGATAGAGTTGCGAGGATCAGGGCCCTCAGAGCAGTAATCCATGAAGGAGTCAGTGCGAATGAGGCCGCCTCCTATTTGAGGTGATTAGATGGAAATCTGGATTGATGCCGAGAAATATGGTGATCTTTCCCAAAATTCAGAACATAGGGTATGGGATGGACAGGATCCAGAAGTGGCTGTAGTGGCACTTGATGATTTCAAAGGTCAGGATGAGGCTATCTCACTTGTGGGAATGGTTTCTTGGATAATGCTGAGATGCTCTGATTGGAAGATGATCCCTTTGGAGAATATAGTGGCCGCATCATCTGACAGTGGCACCAAGGTTGCGGTTGCGATATCCGAGGAAATAGACGTCCAAGGAGTGGCATTCGCCCTAGAACACGGCGTTGACGCTATCGTCATCCCACCCGAAGAATCGGCCCCCTCACTATGGTCGTCCGCAATGTTGATCGCTAATGAGAAAACTCCAGTCCGAGGACAGAGAAACGAGCCAGAAATATCCATAGCCACAATTTCTTCGATTACTGTTGCAGGCCTCGGAGAGAGGGTGTGTGTAGACCTCACTGAGAGGCTATCAGACGGAGAGGGCATTTTCGTTGGTTCGTCTTCCTCATGCCTTTGCTTGGTTCATGGGGAGACCGTTCCTTCGCAATATGTGCCTTCGAGACCATTTAGAGTCAATGCAGGAGCAGTTCACTCCTATGTTATGATGGGAGATGGATCAACAAAGTATCTATGTGAACTGTCATCTGGCGATCAAGTTGCCGTCTACTCTGGAAACGGCTTTACTAGAATAGCTACAATCGGGAGACTCAAGATAGAGAGAAGGCCTCTTCTGAAAATTTCACTGGAGTCAGAAAATTTCACTGGCAATATTTTGGTCCAACAGGCAGAGACAGTACGTCTGGTAACGGCTTCAGGTGACCCAATCTCAGTAACTGAACTAAAGTCTGGACATGAAATTACCGTTCTAAATGAGAATGGAATGCGCCATATTGGTAAATCAATTCAGGGGGAGGTCAGCGAAAAATGACAATTCTCGCATCAGGAACGGCTAATGGGGCAGTTTCCATCTTGCATGCAATGGGTTCTGGAAGGGGATGCTCAATCCCAATTAAACTTGAGACCCGTGTCAATCTTCACGATGAACCAACGCAAGTAGCCGGTGACAAGCACGATTTACTATCGGAGGTCTCTTCAGTCTGGAGGAAGAATGGGTTTCCCTTGCCCCCAGTGTTTGGTTGGGAGGTAATCAGCGATATTCCAATAGGACAGGGCCTCAAATCAAGCTCAGCACTCGCATGCGCGGCTCTGCGGGCGTTGGACAAGGCCTCATGGACCGGCCTTTCAGATTTTGAAATAGTCGACCTAGCAGTAGAGGCGCAAATCGAATCAGGCTGCACTATTACTGGTAGCATGGACGATACATGGGCTGCTGCTGCTTCTGGATGGAAAGTAGTCGACCCCACGGTCCCTTCAGTGGAATCTGTTTTATTCGAAGGAGATGTAGAAGCTGGACTTTCAGTTATTATCGGCTTAAGGGGACCTAGAGAATACAATGTTGAAATAGAGGATTTCTTGAAAAATTCGCAGATTTTCGATAGAGCATTCGCGTCTCTGTTAAACGGCTCTATAATGGACTCACTTTCTTCCAATGGCATGGCAGTAGCAGCCTCAATAGATGATTTCGAAGCTTTGAGGACTTGTAACATGATGATCGCTTCAGGTGCACTAGCCGCTGGAATAAGTGGTTCGGGACCGGCAATAGCAGTAGTATGCTATGAGTCAGAAAAGGATTTTCTAGAGTCTCAATTGAAGCAGTTTTGTGAACAAGTCTTAATCACAGAATTTGTTCCTTCTGAGGAACTAAGAGAGGAGGCATAAATTTGGGAATGCAACTCGGAGAGAACCTCAAAGTAACTCTATTCGGAGAGAGTCATGGAAAGTGCGTAGGGGCGTTAGTGGAGGGGGTCCCAGCGGGTACGCCATTAGACGCGGAGATTTTACTCCGTGATCTCCAAAGAAGAAAACCAGGGCGAAAGGGACTCTCTCAGAGAACCGAACCAGATGATTGTGAGATCATGTCCGGGGTATACGAAGGAAAGGCCACTGGCTGGCCAATTCTGATGTTGACTATGAATTCTGATGCCAAGTCAAGGGACTACTCGTTCTTGCCCGATCACCCAAGGCCAGGCCACGCAGATTTGGTTGAGTCTGTGAGATCAGAAGGAACAGCCGATTTGAGAGGGGGCGGATCACAGTCCGCTAGACTGACATTCGGCCTAGTGGCAGCGGGGAGTCAGGCTAGATCAATGCTTGACCAAGTTGGTTGGTCATGCCATGCTCACTTGCATAGTGTCGGGAACGTGAAATCTAAGCCACTTTTTGACTTGGACAGGAAATCAAATCTCGATCCTTCTTCTGACTCAGGTAGGCTAAATTGCAGAGATCCAGAGGCGGCGAGATTGATTTCCAAGGAGATAGAAATGGTTATGAAAGATAGGGATACCATAGGATCGGTAGTTGAGCTACTGATTGAAGGACTCCCTATCGGAGTCGGAGAGCCTTGGTTCGATGGAATCGAACCATCCCTGGCCAGGGCCTTGATGGCAATTCCCGGGGCGAGAGCAGTTGAGTTTTCGCACGGCGTTAGGTCTTCTACAATGAGAGGCAGTGAGCATAATGATGCATGGGTCCCGGGCTTAGATGGCCCTGTCTTGGAAGGATCATCCGAAGCAGTAGCCGATGGCTCATTGGGAGGCCGTTCTACAGGTGCCCCGATATGTGTGAAAGTTCATTTCAAACCCCCCAGTAGCCTTCCTCGTAAGCAAATGACTCTTCATCTCCCCTCCAACGAGAGAATGCCTCTCGAGGTAGGTGGAAGGCACGATCCAGTCCTAGGTCCTAGGGCGGCCCCAGTAGTAGAAGCGGTCTCTATCCTAGTGATGGCAGATCTCGGAATAGAAGGCGGATATATTCGCAATTAGGCGTTTCGCTCTCTCATTTGTTGAATCCTCAGAGGAAGATTAACTCCGAACATTATTGCAATTATCAGGAAAACGATAGCGGTGCCCAAAGCCACTCCGTATACGCTAGTCAACTCTACAGATTCTCGTAATCTCTCAGAGGCAACATCGGAGCTACCATCAAAAATATCCACAATAGCAGGAATTATGAGATTTATTAGAAGAGTCATCAGTGCCACAAGTCCGGCAATTAAGGGAGCTATAGCTAGGGAGGTGTGATATTTTCTGGTGATTTTCTTAACTCCCATGACGTAAACCTCGTTCATCCTAATCGATGTGTCAAGCATTGAGAATCTAATCACAGCACTTGAAAGCTCTATGTACATCACTAGGAAAACTGCGTATAGAATTAGAATAAATTTCTGCGCAATTTCTCCTTCTGGAAGAAAATCGAACCTGAACTCAACCGTACTGCCAGCGAACCTAATCGTCACCAGAATAAGTGAGATGTAAGATACAAGCATGGCTCGCTTGTCTCTCTGGAATGTGCCGTAAATTCCGCCAATCAGGCCAATTATGATCAGGGATAGGTGAAACAGCCCCCCCAGGGAACCCAGTCCTAAGATATTAGAGACTGCGAACCATGCAGTTCCGGAAATTGGCGTTATGGCTAGGGTGAGGAAGCAAAGTATGGTTAAAGAGGACGCGGCCCCGATCTGGAGTGAGGAAACCATCCTATCTGCGGGCAGAAACTTCTGCTTGGACACGACAGGCCCACCGAAGAACGACTCGATGAAACTAGGCACATGTATTTCGGGAATTGCGTCCTTTGGAATCTCAGTACTAGACTTTAGCTTACCTGCCGCCTTTTTTCTGCTGGGCGCGGATGACCTGATGGTCTTCCCATCATAGAGGTGAGAAGTATCTCCTCCTCCCTTGACTCTAATTTTCTCAGTCATCTAATCGCCCCTCAGAATCCTCTCGCCCCTGCTAGTGCAGTATTGAGCATCATATCTGGTTCCCAGTCCATTACGAATGCACCTAGGCCCCTCAATTCGCTCATCAAAATATCCCTCTCTGTCTTCAGGACCTCGTAACCAGTCCTGTCCAATCTCTTAGCATCGAACTCGAACTCAAGGCTACTGGGCGAAAGGACAGTAACATCGAAGTTCCTAGCTCTCAAATCTCTAACTGCATCTACGATAGTTGAATCGTCCTCCAAAGGACTCAGAATAATGATGGGGCTCCCTCTATTTATGTGAGGCATGATTCTATTGGTGACAACCTTGAGAGGAGTATTTCCCTTAGCAATGGCTCCTGCCAGTTTAGTTAGTAGAACGTACAGCTGCTTCTTCCCTGTGTCCCTATCGACAGAAACTATCTCGTCACTGTAAACAACTAGTCCTACTGAGTCTCTTCTAGACAAGAAGTACTGCGATAGGCTAGCCGCGGCTCTGGTACTGTAAACTAGCGAGTTTCTACTCACTGGCCCTGTCTCACTCACCGACCTACTGTCAATGATCAGGATTATGTCACTAACAGCATCTCTTTCGTACTCATTAACCATCATTTTACCGCCGCTTCTAGCAGTTGCGGCCCAGTTGACCTTCTTCATCGGGTCTCCTGGGACATACTCTCTTAGATTGTAGAAATTCGACCCCTCTCCGGGATTTCTGATGTTCACAGCACCAGTGAAGATCTTTGGAACTCTGCTTTTAATGAGTGCATCTTTGATGTCTTCCATCTTGGGGAACACAAGGAAATCATCATACAAGTTAACCTCCCTCTCATTGTGGAAGAGGCCGAATGCATCTTGAATCCTAATGCAGACAGGGCCAATAGTGTAGAATCCCCTGAGGGGTGTTTCAATTGTGTACTTGATAGTGGTCTCTCTCTGAGGGCCAAGTTCCATTAGAACGTAATTGGCCCCTTTCTTAACTCTCATGACCTCTGGGACCCTGTCGCGAACCTCTACAATCTTAGCAAGATTGGACTTATTCTGAAGCCTTAGAGTGACCTCAATTTCGCCATCTTCGAAAATTCTCGAAGAAGAGATCTTCCTGAGTGCTACGATGCTATTCAATTGAACCCCATCGTTCTTCTTGTCCTCATCTGCCCTCCTTCCGGATGATGAAACATCAGCGTGATTGGACATGAATGCCGCCCACGTCAAGAATGACAGAAGGACAACTGCAACGGTAACCAGTTGCTGGTTACGGAGTACTAATCCAAGCAGATATAGTGCAATGGCCAGAGACGCGAACATCGCCGACTTCCTGCTCCACGCCATCGCTAATCTCCTCTTTCGTCCTAATCATGGCCTCAAACCGTAGGTACGGGGACCTGTCGAAGAATATCTGAAACGACTTCTTCGTTTTCTAATCCCTTTATCTGATGCTCTGGCTTCAGAATTAATCTGTGTGATACCGCTAGCGTGGCCACTGCCTTGACATCATCGGGGGTGATGAAATCTCTACCGCTCATGGCTGCAGCGGCGCGACTGGTCTTCAGTAGCGCCTGAGAACCACGAGGTGATGAACCGACTAGAACACGCGGATCCTCTCTTGTCCTGGTAACAATCTCAACCATGTACATCCTCACTGCTGGGTCGACATACACGTCCTCACATGCTTCTTGCATTGCGACCACACGTGCAGGATCAGTAATTGTCTCGACCTCTACTGCGTCTTTCTTTCTGGCTACACGCCTAGCTAAGATTTCATCTTCATCAGCTCTGTTCGGATATCCGACGCTCATCTTGAACATGAAACGATCAAGCTGAGCTTCTGGGAGCGGATATGTTCCTTCTTGCTCGACTGGGTTCTGAGTGGCCATCGTCAAGAACGGAGCAGGAAGCTTGTGTGTTACAACACCAATTGTCACTTGCTTCTCCTGCATCGCTTCTAGAAGAGCCGCCTGGGTCTTAGGAGGGGCCCTGTTTATCTCATCAGAGAGTAGGAGGTTACAGAAAATCGGACCAGGCTTGAAGGTAAACTCTCCTTTCTTAGCATCATAGATGTTTGTCCCAGTGATATCAGCTGGTAACAGGTCAGGGGTGAACTGCACCCTCTTGAAATCACAACCAAGGGCATCCGCGAATGTGTTTGTCATCAGGGTCTTAGCTAACCCCGGATAATCCTCGAAGAGGAGATTCCCGTTCGAAAGGATATTTACCAGAACATTGTCAATCACGTGTGACTTTCCAATGATGACCTTCTGGACCTCTGCACTGATGGCCTCTCCGATCCTTCCAACTGCCTCTAGCTTCTCATTGGTCTTCTTCGACCCTCTGGCTTTGGCGGCCTTCTCCTCATATCCCTTGGATACTGCATCTGCTGGCGGTGCTGGGGGTTTTTCTGCCGGTGGTGTTGCGTTCATACTACTATCTCCAGTTTCTCATTACTTTTGTCAATTGTGTTTGCGGTCAGTTACCGCCTCCCCAGCGTCTGATGGCCTGCATCAGCTCTCTGAGCTCTTTTGGGGAGTATTTTCTTTCTTTTGAGTAAGCCAACTCGACTAATCTAGGATTTCCAATCATTGATTGGATCTCTGCAGGTGGCTTGAGTGCCATTTGATCTCTAGTCAAATCATGATGAACCCTAATTTTAGTGAATAGGGCCTGTTGAACTCTCTTTCTGTATTCTCCCGGATCAAGCTTGTTTGGCCTCTCAGAGAATCTTGTAAGGTCAAAGACATGCCTCCAGTTCTCCTTCTCTGGTACGATCATCATGGCGACAAGCAAAAGCAGTCCTACATTTAGCACGACCAGCCACTTCAGGAATGTATTCGAGGTGAGCAATACCACCGTGCTCATAGCTTCAACAAACGGCGCAGAAACAACTCCAGTGACATGCCTGCTCTCGTCGAAAACCACTTGGAAGTTGGATAGGTCATTCTTGACTTCTCCCGATAGGTCAAGATTGTCGAATTCCATCATGGAATAAATCAGTAGCCGGAAGTAATCTCCGTTACCATTCCATTGTGAGCCATCAGTATCTTCGAAGGCATCATTCCAGCAGCTTTGGTACGCACCCACTACCTCGCAAACACGAGCCACACCCTCTCCTTGAGCCACTTCGTCAGTCCAGAGCATATTTGAGAATGCCTCTGGATCTGAAACAAAAACAATACTTCCTGTAACTTCGACCTCGCCAATATTTCCGCCAACAATGGCCTGCCCCCCCCTGACCTTATCATAGACCGTTATTCCGGGATAGTCAGCTCTAATCATTAATGCCAGATCCCCGGGTGCAGGATTTCTGTGATCGCTGGAATCTCCATTCCCCATCAGATCAATGAATGCAGATGGGGATGCCTTGGAGATTACGGATACCTCTCTGTGCCCCGGGTCCTGCCTATCCATTTCCGTCTGTTCAAATTTCATCCCCGTTGGCTTCCTGAACATTACTGGTAGTGCACACGAATCATCATACTGATCTATTTCGAAAGAACCACAACCGTCATTTCCAAATTCAGATGCTTCTTCCTCGAGTGTGCCAATTCCCCATACATTTTCCCAAGAGTACAGATTAGTTCCATCGTCATTTTCAGTAATGTAGTATTGATTTTCATCGAGCATAGGGGCATCAAAGTAAGTTACACCAAATTTCGATGCTAGACGATTTGCATTAGTTCCATCAGAAGCAACAATGACTTTCCCTCCTGATTCGGTGACGAAGTCGTAAATGGAGTCAGCCTCAGTCTCGTCAATTGGTTTTTCTGGAGCGATTACCAATAGCATTGTCCTATGGGGATATTTCCAGTCGTTCACTAGCATGGGGGTGGACATGGTGTTTGCTATTGAGTAGCCATCTTCTTCCTCCAAGCTATCTCTCATGTCCTTTAGCTGAGCTAATCCATCATAGTCTCCCTCGCTGGAATAAGCTGAGTATTGAGTCGCCTTTCCAACCACGAAAATCATGGGTAGAATGAGTAGTAATGCGGTAGTAACGCCTAGGGACCAAGTGACGTAAGTGCCAAATTCCCGGCCACTGTCACTATCATCCACCAATACCAACTCTCTAACCTAGGTTCAATCTAGCACCTACGGTGCTGCTCGGAGTGCGATTGTGCAATTATATGTTCGGGTAGGATTTTCCAATCTTTCGGGCCAATTAGGTCCCAGTGGGCTGATATAACGGCGAAAATTTTACACTGCTCCAATTGTTATTTTTTCCTTTTCAGTGAAGCCAAGAAAATAATGCAGATAACAGGCAATACTCCGGGAAAGGGAAGGTTTGAACTGACTACCTCATCTACAACATCATCATTCCCTCCCGGACTTTCTGGCTCTTCTTGGTTTGATGGAGGTGGCTCCACAGAAACACGAACACTGTCTTCCGACATAACAGAGCTTCCTGAGTTCGCCGCACCACTGGAAGATATTGTTACTTCAATGTCACAGTTTCTCTGTGGATGGCTCTGAGAGGCTGTAACAGTTAGGCTTGCTTGAATTTGTGCACTGGTGGATATGTCTTTGGTAGTGAGACTTTCAAGGCCATCATCGGTTGTTAGCAAAGGGCAGTTATCAGAAACCTCGACAGATCCCACCCTATCTACTACATTGCCAAGGTTCCTGACTTCCAGAGTCAGGGTCATCTCCGAACCAGAGTTCATAGGTCCTACTGGTTCGGACAATGTTGCAATTAGAGAGTGGATTGTGGGTATTTGTAACTGCCCTATCCTCTCTCTTGAGTCTGGGAATGGCTGAGGTACAGATCCCCTGGCCACCAATGTCCCCGTGATACTGAACTCCTCAGTAGATTCTGCAGAAAAGTCTCCAACTTCAATATTCGTTATAGTTAGTGCGAATGTTTTGTTATTCCCTGCCCCGATTGTTTCCGACTCAGGACCGTCAAACTCCCCCTCAAATGGGACCTCATATGAGAAATCAATAGTTATCGGGAGCAATTCATCATTTGAAATAAAGAAGCTAACAATCACATTTCCTGCATTATTGAGTTTAAACGGCTCATCTTCATCTTCTTGCGGGTAGTCAATCCCAAGGTCCCAGCCAGGTGGACTTGGCTGTTGAGAAGACCCTAGAGGCGCCAGTAGACAAGCCACCAATATGGCTGAAAGAAAAATTACGGTAGTTCTCAAGTCCTGTCCTCCAACATGCCCTTACATGCCCTCCTAGTTAGAACTTTGACCATCTTCCTTCGATATGATGGCGGAAACCAAGTGTTTAGGACAGGCTTCACAGATTTTCTTATGGATTCGGAAAGCGACAATATACTCTCCTCTCCATTCCAATTTTCCAATGCTAGTTCGGCCTCTTCGGCATGTAGCGAGGGAATGGATTCCAGGCCAGTAGTTGCTACACGTAATTTTTCTGGACCAATAGCTCCCATTTTCCAAGTCACAGCCACGCCTGCTTCAGGGAAATCCCAACTTTCCCGTTGTCGTAATTTTTGATAGTCCCCTTTCCATTCAAATAGGTCGTCCGGCAACGTAACATGAGTAACTATCTCGTCGTTTTTCAGTACATTCCTAGTCATCCCGTCCAGCTTGAAGAACTCATTAATCGGCATAGATCTGGATCCCTTGGTAGAAGAGAGGTGAATGACAGCCCCTAAGCACATCAGAACAGGTGCCATATCGGCTTGATAAGTAGCCACACACAGCTCATTTTGATTGGGAATCACCCTACAATCTGCACCAGTCCCACAATCACATTTGTGGCACCAATCTATCGATTCCCTCCATTGCTCAGTCTGATTATACCAGAAGCACCTAGTGTCCAAGCAAATGTTTCCCCCAAGGGTGGCGGATCTTCTAATCATAATGCTAGCAACCTTACTGGCGGCCTCACTGATTAGTGGATGTACTGATTCCGACTCGACCAATTCCTGAAGGGTAACCATCGCACCAATTCTATTGGCCTCCAACTCATGGAGTTCTTCAATTCCCGATAGAGATATGACATTCTTCTTTGTATTGATATGCCATTTGTAATTAGGGATTAAGTCTGTACCTCCGGAAATCCAGTCGAATTCTTCACCAGAAGAGGCCAACTCAGATGCTTTTGCTAGAGCATCCTCTAGGGTTGATGGGTTGTGTAAATTGAAGGGGGGCATCTTCATTTCTGATCCTCCCTATGACGTCTCTCAATGTGCTTCCAGGCACTGCCTGCCAGGCCCGGGTTATCCAAATAGCCTTCAGGAGGGATGACAACTGCGGCCCATCTCGAGTCTTGTTCGTCCCCCGGCACTTCAGGATCCAAGCCGAACAGGGCCCCATTGTGATATGGAGGGGGAGCGCTATCATGGCGCCTCTCAACATCCCTGCTTGAATGCAATGCCGCACGCTCTACAAGAGTTTCCTGGAGGGCGGAGAATCGAAGTCTTGGAGCACTCAAGTCTAGAGGGTCTGCCACTCCTTCATTCCTACACCTCTTCTCAATTCCCTTGTACAGCCTATCTGGAGTGATGGGGAGCTCGTTGGCCCTGACGCCGATGGCATCGTACACCGCATTAACCACCGCTGGAAGAATTGGGAGAAGGGGCCCTTCTCCAGCTTCTTTAGCACCGAAGGGGCCCTCCGGATCATTAGACTCAACAATTATTGGAGTCACATGCGGCATCTCATGAACGGTAGGAATCTTGTAGTCAAGCAAATCTGGATTTATCAAGTGCCCCGTTCTTCCATATTTCATTTCTTCACTCAGGACCTGCCCCATCCCCATATGGCACGATCCGATGATTTGCCCTTCAACAGCAAGGGGGTTCAGAGCTTTCCCGCAGTCATGGGCGGCCCAAACTCTCTCGACCTTTGTTTGACCAGTCTCTATGTCCACATCGACTTCAGCAACATATGCTGAGAAAGAGTAAGCAGGAGCGAGTCCTGCGGCGGCTCCTTTGTGCGCTCTCCCCATGGGAGGGGTTCTGTAAGATCCCGAGGAAACCAAAGCCCCTCTGTCTTCTTGGGCCTTGTGCAGAGCCTCTAGATAGGACACACCAACAGCTGGATCAATTTTATTGAATATCCTTCGATCGCCAATAACCAAAGATTCCGTAGCCGCTCCAGTGATTTCGCTGGTCGCCTTCAGCAATTCACTTCTAATTTCCATAGCTGCTGATATAGCGGCATTGGCATTCATGAAAGTCACTCTAGATGAATAGGAGCCAAGATCCACTGGAGATGTATCGCTCTCTCTGCTCCTGACCCTTATCATGTCTAGGGGGAGTCCTAGGACTTCAGCTACCGATTGTGCGACAACAGTATCGGAACCCTGTCCTATGTCGGCAGCTCCAGTGTGAACTGTTACTCCTCCGTCCATATCAATCTTAAGGTGGACAGTAGCATGTGGGAATTTGTTAGGGTCCCAATGAATCGGTAACCCACTTCCTGAGATGAAGAAACCACATCCTATCCCTATTCCCTTTCCTAGAGGCATTTTTCTGAATTTATCATTCCAACCAGACTCCTGTTTAACCCTCTCTAAGCACTCTCTCATTCCTATGCTAGTTACTCTAAATCCTGTTATCGTGGCACTATGAGGGGGCAGAAGATTGGCTAACCTGAAGTCTATCGGGTCCACTCCTAGCCTTTCCGACAAATCATCTATTCCAGTCTCAACAGCACATCTTGAATTAACAGCTCCATGCCCTCTCATAGCTCCGCTGGCGGGCTTGTTCGTCCAGACCCTAGCTCCAGTGTAGTGAAACGCCCCTATTTCATAGGGGGCCGTGTGGAGGACTCCATTGTAGTATGTTGTTACGTGACCGAAGGACGCAAACGCCCCTCCGTCAATCAGAGCGTCTGTCTCTATTCCGCATAATCTGCCTTCAGAATCTGCATGAAGAGACATGGATATTTTCGAGGGATGCC
>MDTG01260725.1_pt1 | contig 14959 bp, 15 predicted proteins | sample 811421 | NCBI WGS metagenome assembly MDTG01 (sample SAMN05326645, study PRJNA326480) | marine metagenome | isolation source: seawater | place: Pacific Ocean: South East | collected 2011
CTTCTCTCGATCGCGGATCGAATCGTGGTGCTCCACGATGGTGGCATCGCCGGCCAGCTCGGTCGTGAAGAGGCATCCGAGTCCGCGATCATGGCCCTGGCGACGGGGCTGGAAACGGGGCCTGCGACACGAAAGGACGGAACCGCGGCATGAGCGAGGTCGGGCAAGAAACGGAAGCAAATGATCGGGCCCCGGGGCGGAAGACGTTCGTGCTTCCTCCGGGGCTGGGGAAGATTCTCGGGGTGCTCGGGCTTCTCGTGGTCACCTGCATATTGACCTCCAGGTTCAGCCCGTACTTTCTGACCGCCTACAACATCGAGAACCTCCTGCGCAGAACCTCGCTGTTCGGGGTCATCTCGATCGGAGCCGCGTTCGTGATCATGGTGGGAGGCATCGACCTCTCGATCGGTTCCGTGATCGCGTTGGTGGGCTGCCTGCTTCCGTGGCTGCTGGTTCAGAACGGGGTCGAGGTCTGGGTCGCGGTTCCCGCGGTTCTGGGGCTGGGGCTTGCGATCGGACTCTTCCACGGGCTGCTGGTTCAGCGGATGCGACTCCAGCCGTTCATCGTCACGCTCTGCGGACTTCTCCTCTATCGCGGGATTGCCCGCGGGATCACCTCCGATCGAACGGTGGGTTTCCAGAATGACTTCAAGGGCCTTCGATCGTTCGTGAAGCACGAATTCGACATCCCGGGGTTGGAGGGATTCTCGATCCCGGCGACCTTCGTCATCCTCCTCGTCGTCGCCACCCTAGCGATCGTTTTCCTTCGCACCACGGTGTGGGGCCGCCACATGCTGGCCACCGGTCGCAATGAGTCGGCGGCTCGCCACGGTGGGATCAGAACCGGCCGACTGGTGGTGATCGCCTACTTGATCTGTGCCGGACTGGCGGGTTTCGGCGGGCTGCTCTTCATTCTCGATGTCGGCAGCGCCCAGCCGGCCGACTTCGGGAACTTCTACGAGCTGTACGCGATCGCGGCCGCGGTTCTCGGGGGGTGCAGTCTGCGGGGAGGCGAGGGATCGATCATCGGGGTCCTGATCGGGGCCGCCCTGATGCAGGTGCTCCAGAATGCCATCACTCTCATAGACTGGATTCCCGACACGATCCAGTACGCGGTCATCGGAGGCGTGATTCTCGCCGGGGCCATGACCGACGAGGTCCTGCGGCGGGCCCTCGGAAGAAGAATCGGGCTCCGATGACGAGCCTTCACCCCGTTGACCGAGAAGCGAAAACCATGCGAATCACCCCCCTGATGACGGCGATGATCACCACCCTGGTCCTTCTCGTCGGTTGCCGAAGCACGGAGAACGTGATCATGGAGTCGAAGTCCGGATTCACCGTGACGAACGCCGCGGGACTGGATACGGGGCCGATCCAGAGGATCACCCTCAAGAACCTTCGCGGGATGGAGGTCGAGATCATCGAACTGGGGGCGACGGTCACCAGGGTCGTGGTGCCGGATCGCAACGGTCGCCCGATCGACGTGGTGCTGGGTTTCGACACGGTCGAGGAATATCCTGACAAGAGCCAGTACTTCGGGTGCACCGTGGGGCGGGTCGGCAACCGCATCGCCGGCGGATCGTTCATGATCGATGGGGTGGAACACCAGCTCGCGACCAACAATGGCGAGAACCATCTTCATGGAGGGATCCGCGGATTCGACAGGTGCCTCTGGAGCGCGGATCCCCTGATGACGGCCAACGGCCCGGGGGTTCGACTCACGCTTCGCAGTCCCGACGGCGAGGAGGGGTACCCCGGAGAGCTCGATGCCCAGGTGATCTACGTTCTCACGGAGTCCAATGAACTGGTGGTGGAGATGACAGCCACGACCGACGCTCCCACCCCGGTCAACATCGTCCACCACACCTATTGGAATCTCGGGGGCCACGATTCGGGATCCATCCTGGACGAGACCCTCGAGATCGCCGCCGACCGATACACGCCGATCGACGGCGGTTTCATCCCCACCGGAGAACTCGCCCCGGTCCTAGGGACGCCTCTCGATTTCCGGATGGCCAAGCCCATCGGAAGCGACATCGGTGCCTTTCCGGGAAATGACGAGGATCCCGGCGGCTTCGACCATAATTTCTGCCTGAACGGCGAGTGGGGAATCATGCGGGAGGTGGTTCGTCTTTCGAACCCCGATACCGGCATCGTCATGGTCATCGAGACCGATCAGCCCGGACTGCAGTTCTACACCGGCAACTACCTCGACGGCATCAGCGGCAAGTCCGGGGCTCGCTACGAGAAGTTCGGTGGCGTCTGCCTCGAGACCCAGGCCTATCCCGACTCGATCAATCACCAGGGTGAGGATGGGTGGCCCGATGTGGTTCTTCGTCCCGGAGGGGCCTACGGCCATCGGATGATCCACCGATTCACGACCGACGCCACCCCTCGATAGGACTTCCCATCCATCGTGCGCGGTAGCCTGCAGCAGTCACCGGATCCCACCCGGACCGGTCATTCGTTCCTCTCGGATCCCCGCATGCGAATCCTGTTCGCAGCCATTCTCGGGACGATCGTCGTCTTCCTCTGGGGGATCCTCTTCTGGACGGCCCTGGATCCGTGGGGCGACGATCTGGCCGACCTTCCCCGGTCCGAAGTCCTCCTTCCCGAGATCAGGGCTGCGATCGATGTTCCCGGTGCCTACGTGTTCCCTCCAATGCCGGAGACACCCGCGGGTGCCATGGAATCGCAGCCCGGGAAGGCCTTGGATACATGGAAGGATGCGGTGCGCAGAGGACCCACGGGCATTCTGCTGGTCCGTCCCGAAGGAGCCGAGCCTCTCGGGATCTCCGTCTACGTCAGGGGACTGCTGCTCGAATTCGGCGGCGCCCTTCTCCTGGCGGTGGTCCTCTCCAGCGTCGGGCGTGCCGGGCGTGGCTCGCTGGGCCGTATCGCGATCGGAATCGCGATGGTCGGTTTCGCGGTGATCGCGGGAGTGCTCGTGCCCGGAAGCTTCATGGCCCTTCCTTCAGGGTGGGTGAAGAGCATGGCCGGTGACCTCGCGGTTGGATGGATCCTCGCGGTGTTCGTCATCGCCCTCGTGGTCAAGGTTCCTCTTCGCAGCGGTCGTCACGCTCGATCCTGATGCATTCCAAGATCCTCTCAACGCGGTCATCGATCCAAACATGAGCAACCAGCGTCGTTTTCAGGCACCCAAAGGCACCCGTGACTTCCTCCCGGAAGACATGGCGGTGCGTCGTCACATCGAGTCGGCCTGGAGAAGGGTCTCCATCGACCACGGATTCGAGGAGATCGAGGGGCCCACCTTCGAGCATCTCGATCTGTACACCGTGAAGAGCGGTGAGGGCATCGTCAGCGAACTGTTCTCCTTCAGAAGAGCCGGAGGTCGTGACGATTACGCGCTGCGTCCTGAATTCACCCCCACCCTCGCCCGCATGGTCGCGGCCCGTGGCCCGGGCCTTCCTCGTCCGATCAAATGGTTCGGAATCCCCAATCACTATCGCGCCGAAAGACCGCAGCGAGGAAGGCTTCGCGAGTTCGTCCAGTGGAACGTGGACATGCTCGGCCACGACTCGCCCGTGGCCGATGCGGAAGTCCTGGCCGCGGGAGTCGCCGGCCTCGAGGCCCTCGGCCTGGATCCGTCCGTGGTGACGGTGAGGTTGAGCCATCGTGATGCCGTGGCCCTCGGTCTGGAGTCACTGGGGGTTTCTCCGGACTCCATGACCACCGCCTTCGAGCTCCTGGATCGACGCGACAAGATGCCCGCCGAGACCTTCTCCGCCAAGGCTGCCGATCTGGGGCTCGATGGTGCGGGATTGAAAGCTTTCGATCGCCTGGCGAGAACCAGGCTGCCCATCGACGGGGATCTCGGATCCCTGGCTTCGGAAACCGGGGTTCCGGCCTCGGCCTTCGAGCCGCTGGAGGGCCTCCGGGACGCCCTGGTCGATGCTGGTCTCGCCGACTGGTGTCAATGGGACCTCGGCATCGTGCGCGGGCTGGCCTACTACACGGGGAGCGTGTTCGAGGTTCATGAGAATGGCGGTGGGGAACGAGCCATCGCAGGTGGGGGTCGTTACGACGGCCTGGTGGAGCTGATGGGTGGTCCTCCGACCCCAGCGGTCGGATTCGGGATGGGCGATGTGGTACTCGGGTTGGTGCTCGGCGAGAAAGGCCTGCTCGAGGATGTCCGTCCCGAGGCCCCGGTGGTCTGCGTCCTCAGCGCGATCGAGGAGACGGATCGACCCGCGCAGCGACTGCTTGCGTCCTTGCGCCGAGCGGGAATCCATGCGAGGCGAAGTTACAAGACCACTCGGAACGTGGGAAAACTGATCGGTGAGGCCTCCCGTTCCGGAGCCACTTCCGCCGTGATCCTGGGATCCGAACTCCAGGAGGGCCAGGTGCAGCTGAAGGACCTCGTCACCGGTGAGCAGGAGATGGTTGCCATCGAGGGGATCGTCGAGAGGATGTCCGGATCAAGGTCTGGATCCGAATGACCCAGGACGGCCACCATGATCTCGTCGTCGTCGCGGCCACCGATCGGGAGGCCGCCCCCTTCCGGTCCCGTGGCATCTCCACGGTGGTCTCGGGGGTCGGTCGGGTGAATGCGGCGGTGGCCACCACGCTTGCCATTACCTCGCGTTCCACGCCACCCACGATCGTTTCCGCGGGCATCGCCGGGGCCCTGCCCGTGGAGGGTGATTTCACCGACGCTCTTCCGGTCGGTTCGGTCGTGATCGCGGATCAATCGGTCTATGCCGAGGAGGGCATGATCTCCGGAAAGGGTTTCGCCACCATCTCCGAAATGGGCTTTCCGCTTGCCGCCTTCGCGACGGGCAATGCGATTCCGGCCGACCCCATCGCGATGGATCGGATTCGAAGGATGATTCCAGATGCCGCGGTCGGAAGGATCGCCACGGTCGCAACCTGCTCGGGCACCGATGAAAGATGTGCCGAGATCGCGAATCGGACCGAGGCACTGGCGGAGGCGATGGAGGGCGCCGCGGTGGTGCATGCGGCGCGGCTTCTCGGAGCGGCCGCGGTCGAGATTCGAACCATCTCCAACCGGACCGGAGAACGCGAACGTCAGGGTTGGGACCTGGACGCCGCGTTCGCGGCTCTCGACGTGGTGGCGGCGGCCTTCAACCCGGGTTGACCCGAGGGCGGTGGTGCGAGGGGTCCGAGAGCCTCGATTCGTACCGGACGAGCCCGTGCGACCCATCGTTCGAACCCCGAATGAGGAGAACTCCCGATCCGGGCGAGTTCTGCGCCTCAACCCGGTGATCCTTCCGGTCGATCCATGAGGTGCGGACCGGTTGTTTTCCCGGTTCCCATCGGGCTGGAGAACGCCTCATGACATTTCGCCGGATGTTCCAGAGGACCGTTTCGCCGGTGGTGGCCGACTTCGGCTCCTCCTCGGTGAAGCTCCTGCAGATTGCGGGACGGGACAATCCCTCGATCATTGCGGCCAGGCTCCTGGAGATCCCCGACGAAGCGAGGTGCGACACCGAAAAACGCTTCGCATTCCTCGCCGACGAACTCCCTGGAATCCTGAAGCAAGCGGGATTCCGCGGGCGCCGAATCCTGATCTCGCCGGCCAGTTCGCATTTCATGGTCCAGGAGACCACCATCGACGATGGCGGTGGACTTTCCCCCGACGACCAGGTGAGAGCGGAGGTCGCGGGTCGAATCGGATGTGCGCCCGAATCGGTGGTGGCGAGATCCTTTCCGATTCCCGGCCGGCCGCGAGAACGAGTCGCGCTGGCCATCGCCCGTGAGGAAGTCATGCGACATCTGGAACTCCTGAAGAGATCCCGATTCGATGTGATCGGGGTCCAACCCGATCATCTCCCGCTGGTTCGTGCGTTCGATCACATCCACCGCCGCGATGCGGATCACGCGATGGCAACGATGTACGTCGATGCGGGATGGAGCGGGGTCAAGGTCGCAGTGACCCGGGGAACCGAACTGGTTTTCGCGAGGATCATCCACATCGGTGGCCGGCAGTTCGATGAAATCGCGGCATCGGCCTGGGAAAGCAGCACCACCGTGGCTCGCAAACGACGTATCGCGGAGGAGAGCCGCGTGCTGGAAACCCCGCCGGCATGCGAGGGATCGAGATCCCCGGTACCGGATCCGATGGATGCCGGGCTGCGAGCGAGGACGGTGGAAATCGATCCCGAAGGGGGAGCGCTGGTCCACATCGAAACCGCCACCATCATGGCGGTCGAAGTGGAGCGCAGAAAAGGAAGCGGGAGTCCCACCCTGAATCCCGTGGGTGGTCCGGGGGTGAATCCGGATCTGGCCGAGGTGGATGAATCCATCGCGGACGAGCTTCTGATGTGCGCCCGTTACGCCAGGGCCGCGTTGGGGGGATCCATAGATCGGCTGGTGATGGTTGGTGGGGAGTCGCACAGTCGTCGTCTGGCCGGTCACCTCGCCCGCCGAATGGGTGTCAAGTCGAGCGTCGGTGATCCGATTCGTCGCCTTCTGAACTCGACTCCGGAGGGGGTCGTGCCGCTGGATCACGGCCGGGAACATCCTGAATGGGCGATCGCATGCGGACTCTGCGCATGCGAAACAGGGTCTTGAACTGTCTGGGAACCTGAAGCGAGAAGTGGGGGGGTCGCATGCGAGGAACACATCAGGACGTCTCGGGATTCCTGCCCGACGACTACGTTAAGGAGAGGGCGAGCCGTCGGAAGAACGTCACCGCGGTGATCCTCTTCGCGGTCGTGATGGGAGGCGTCACGCTGGCCTACCTCGCGACCGACAGGACCTGGAACGGAGTTCGCGAGGCTCAGGCTTCGGTGGACTCCAGGTTCGATTCGGCCGCGGATCGACGAAAGGAGATGGACGCCTATGTCGATCGCATCGACCGGATCGTCGACAAGGCACGGATCGCGGTGGGGCTGCTGGACACCGTGCCCCGGTCGAACCTGCTCGCCGCGGTCGTGGACCGCATGCCGGACAAACTGAGCATGACCCGTTTCGACATGACGACGCGGGAGTTGAAGTCGCCGGTGGAGAAGCCCGAGGCGGTCGGTTCGATCGCGAATCGGGAATCCGGTGGCGACGGATCCACGGAGCTGCGACCGGAGCCGCGTCGGTGGTCGACCTCGGTCGAGGTGGTCGGGCTCGCTCCGAGTCTGGTCGAGATCTCGTTGTTCATCGACGCCCTGGTCGAGATGCGGATCTTTCGTCGGGTTCGGCTGGATCACACCCGCGAGGTCGATCTCGACGACCTGGAGATGCGTGAGTTCCGGGTGCTCTTCGAGGTGAGACCGGATGCGGACATCCGACGTCTTCATGAAGAAGAGATCCATGCCACGGCACGGGAGGAACTGGAATGAGGAAATTCGACATTCGAGACCATGCTCTCCTCGCGGTTCTGGCCATGGTGCCTCTCCTCGCCTGGTTCTTCGTGTTCGAACCTCGAAACATGGACATCCACGAGGCGCGTCAGGAGATTCTCGCGATGGAGACGACCCTGACGCGACTTGACGACCTCACCCTGGAGGTAGGAGATGTCGGTGATCGGATCGACGAGGCGGAGTTTCGACTTGCCGACTTCGGAAGAATCATCCCGAATGCGGAGGAGGTCGAGGACCTGCTGGCGGAGATGCATCGCATCGCGGATCGACACCGCATTTCAATCGATTCGATTCGTGCCCTGAAGCAGTGCGCCGTCCAGGGTCACCTCGAGATCCCCCATCAGGTCTCCATCGAAGGTGACTTCCAGGGGATATACGGTTTCCTGTGCGAAATCGAACGACTTCCGAGACTGGCGAGGATCCGTTCGCTGGGAATCGAGAGAAACCTCGTCTCCGACATCCGAAGTGACGACCGTTCGCGATTCGGGATGCTCGAGGCGGAGATGGTGATCGTCGTGTACTGCGAAGACGGTGATCCAGAGGAGGAGGATGCATGAACGACCATGAATCGGTGGAAACGATCGACGATGCGGCGGGAAGCCCGAGCGAGCATGGGATTTCGCGAGGGGGCACGATCGACTTCTCGGTGGACGATGGATTCGCGGGGATGAACGCCGAAGCGGGGCGACGCAGGATCGATCCCGGGACGGTGGTCTTCGCGGGTGTCGTGATCGCTTCCGTGATCGGAATCTGGTCGATGCGTTTTCTGGGAAGCACCGCAGCCCAGTCCCCGCCGATCGAAGACCTTCTGGAGACCGAACGGTGGATCTCGGAGGCGGAGGATAACGGAGCTCCGGTGCCGACCGGCGGACTGGCGATACTCACCTTGCTCGACAAGGGTGCGTTGAACGACCTGCAGGTCTCGATCGGCGACCTTCGAACCCGCACTCCGTTCCGCTATCACGGTGAGCCGGTTCCGGGCGAACCCTCGCATGCCGGAGTTGGGGAGACCACGCGGGCCGCGGATCGTGAACGGGAGGAGTTCGAGTCGATCATCGACGAGATCGCCTTGAGGATGAAGGTCAGCGCCATACTCGCTCCCGACACTCCCCGGTCCCAGACGATCTTGAACGGATTCCGGCTCACGGTCGGTGATGTCTTCGAGGTCCCCTACGAGGGACGGGAGTACACCTTCAAGGTGGAGCGGATCGCGCGGGATGGCGTGACTTTCGTCTCCCTCCTGAGGGAACCGGTCCATGAAAATCGAATCGACGTCCCGATCCACCGGGACCATTGACATCCACAGGGGGCGGCGAATTGAAAAGTATCGACATGGAACGAATGCTGAGGGAGCTTGGAGATCCAGATCGGGACTCGACCCGGAATCCGGCGGCCTTGCAATCATCCTCGACGCCAGAGGGGAGCGGTCCCTTCACGGGCTCCGAAAGCCGGGATGTTGCGGGGACGGAGAAGGATGCGGGGGGGGGCGACGACGCCCTGCGGGATCTCTACGTTCCCGCTCGAACGGCGGTGGACGACCTCGTCCGGGAGCCGACCGACGTCGCCACCGCGATGAACATCGCCGGCACCCTCTCCGACGGTGAACTCGCGACCTTCCGAAGACTTGCCGGCCAGTCGGCCGGAAAGCCGGAAGCCGAGGTGCTGCTGGAGATGGGGATCGTGGAGCACCTGGTTCAGGCGGCAGTGGCGGAACGGGCGGGGATTCCGTTTCTGAGACTGACCGCGGATGTCGTCGATCCGGACGCTCTGCAGAGGCTCGGAGTGGACTTCTGCAAGCAACGCCTGGTGATCCCTCTTCGCAGCGAGGGCTCTCGAACCATCGTGGGTACCAGCACGCCGGACGACGTCTTCCTGATCGACGACGTCAAACGGAGGCTCGGTGTCTCCGCGGTCAGGCACGCTCTGGTCTGTGCAAGCGAGATCTCGACGGCCATCGAATCCATCGAAAGGAAGATGGATTCGAACCCCTCGGACGTCGATGCGATTCTCGCCGACGTGGAGGACGAGGATGTCGAGACCGAGGAACAGGTTGGCGAATCGAAGGCGCTCGCGGAGGAAGCGGAGAGTTCGCCGGTCGTTCGCTACGTGAATCACATCATCCAGACCGCGCTCGCGGAGGGGGCCTCCGACATCCACATCGAGCCCGGCGAGACGATGCTCAGGGTTCGTCTTCGAATCGATGGGATTCTGTTCGAGATGATGACGCCTCCCCGAAAGATGCACGGGGCTCTCACCAGCCGCATCAAGATCATGGCGAACCTCGACATCGCGGAAAGAAGACTTCCCCAGGACGGTCGCATCCGGACGACGGTGGCGGGAAGAAAACTCGATCTCCGCGTCTCGACGGTCCCCACCTCGCACGGCGAGAAGACGGTCATGCGGATCCTCGACGATCGAGCCATCCAGGTGTCACTCGACGAACTCGGGTTCGAATCCGAGACCTTGGCGATCTGGAAGAAGCAGATCGAACAGCCGCATGGAATCATCCTGGTCACCGGGCCGACCGGCTCCGGAAAGACCACGACCCTGTACTCGTCGCTTCGCCAGATGGATCTGAAACGGCTCAACATCTCCACCGTGGAGGATCCCGTCGAATACGCGCTGGACGGAGTCACCCAGATCCAGACCCACAACGCGATCGACATGTCCTTCGGGAGAGCTCTCAAGGCATTGCTGCGTCAGGACCCGGACGTGGTGATGGTGGGGGAGATCCGCGATCACGAGACCGCTTCGATCGCGGTGCAGGCCGCGCTGACCGGTCATCTGGTGCTCTCCACGCTCCATACCAACGATGCCCCGAGTTCGATCACGCGCCTCATCAACGTCGGAGTGGAGCCTTTCCTGGTGGGAGCGGCCCTCAACGGAGTTCTGGCCCAGCGTCTCGTGCGCAGGGTGTGCTCCGCCTGCAGTCGCCAGGAGCAGGTTCCGGCGGACGTACGAGAATCACTGGCCTTGCAGGGTTTCGAGGCCGAAACCCTCAGCTCCGGGAAGGGATGCGATTCCTGCAGGCAGACCGGTTACTCGGGGCGGCTGGGGCTGTACGAGCTCTTGATGCTGGACGATCACCTTCGCGACCTGGTCGCATCCAACCCAAACGTGACCGATTTTCGCCGAACCTGCCGTGAGCGGGGGATGGTCACTCTTCGCGAGGATGGATTCCGAAAGGTCGCCGAGGGACGCACCACCGTGGAGGAGGTCCTGCGGGTCACGGAAGCGAACCACTGAGCCGTCGGTCGCCGGAAACCGCGTGGGGACGGCCGAGAGGATCGCGATCATACGAAGGCGGATATCGAGAGCTGGACGAGGATCGCCACGGCGAAAGCGAGTTTGAGAATGGTTCCTGCGACCCGGCCGGCAGCAGCCCCGGTCGCGGGGCGAAGGGTCTCGCGAAGGGAGACGTCTCCGCGCGAGATCTCGCCCAGGAGTGCCCCGCCCGCCGCTCCGAGGGCCGCTCCCACCAGGGTCCCGATCAGGGGAATGGGAATCAGAAAGGTCCCTGCGATTCCCCCGATGAATCCACCGGCGACCGCCCCCAGGGTCCCGCGACGAGTGGCCCCTCCCGCCTTGGCACCGGCGGCTCCAGCGAGGAATTCCACGATCTCCGCGACGACTGCGATCAGGATCGCGATCACAAACGCCCAGATGCCGAACATGGGCTCGCCATCGTCTCGCCAGGCAAGCTCCACCAGATCGACCAGCGCGGCGAGGCCGATGATCAGCCACGTACCGGGAAGCCCGACGGCCGCGGAGATCGCAAGCGGGATCGAGAGGAGCACGAAGAGGATGCCGGCGGTGATGCTCATGATCTTTGATATGGCTCAGAGGTCGTCGAGTGACATCCGCCGCAACGCCATGCGAAGGACGATCGGCCCCTCGGGCGAGGTCTCATCGATGCGGTATCGATGCGCTTCAGATGATTGGGACCAGAGGATCCCCACTTCCAAGGGGAGGGTACCCGCGAGATTCGCCTCGCCGCGAGTGATCACCGTGGCAGAACCCAAGGGGGTGGGTAGGAGTCGCTCCAATCCGACCGAATGGCTTAACCAGGCCCTGCGATGGGGGCTGATCCTGAGGATGGGGGTGGTCTCACCGATCTCGAGCCGGTCCGGTCTTCGCGGACATCTCCAGGTGATCACGTCCCTGCGATCAGGCCCCCCGGCCGACCGATCGGGTTCCAGAAGCCAGTCGAAATGGGCTGGCGGGCCCTCGGGTTCGGTTTGGTGCCTGAGAATGGTGGTTCGAAGCGGCATCGGGGTGATTTTCATGGCGGAACGGCATCAAGGGGATCGATGGTCGGGAGCTCGGTCGGTCTACCTCGTATCATGCCTGCAACCGGAGGTCGGCGTCGACCGATCCCCTCAGCAGGAGCCAGAATGCAATCCCGTCGCAACCGTCATCATCATCTTCCCCTGATCGCCCTCCTGGCCGGAACCACCTTTCTGTGGTCGTTCGGTTGCGAGATCACTCCGGACGCCCCCACCGTCACACTGCTGAACAAGGCGGACCATGACTTCGAATGGGGACGCTTCGAGGAGGCCGCGGAGTTCTATCGTCTGATCCTGGAACGCGAGCCCGGTGACGAGGATGCCCTTGAGGGTTACGGAAGGTGCATGCTTTCTCTGGGACGACCAGCGCAAGCGGCCGAGGCCTTCTCCATCGCAGTGGCACGTCGCCCGGGAGATCGCACCCTGCTCGTCCTGCTCTCGGAAGCGAGGTTCGATGCCGGCCAGGTCGACGAGGCGTTCGATCTGGTTCGGACCTGGGCACTCGACAACAACGATGCGGCCGCCTGGTTCCAGCTTGCCGATTTCTCACGTCGCAGCAATGATCCCGACACCGCGAAGCAGTCGATCGAGCGGGCCATCGAGATCGATCCCGAATCATCCGCTTCCTACTACGTGCTCGCCGCGGACATCGACATCGAACTTCTCCAGGACACGACTTCGGCACTGAGACGTCTTCGTCAGGCCTATGGTCTCGAGCCAGGCAACCAGGAGATCGCCGACCGACTTCGTGCCTACGGCGAGATTCCCGGTCCGACTCTCGTTCTCCCCCCCGGACCTTGAACGCATCGGTGCCGACCCTGCACTCGCCGGCGTTCTGAAAAGCAACCCGATGCCAGAGACTTCCAGAGACAATGGTCGAACCGGACGCCCCGGCGAGTGGCTGGCGACGATCTCGCTGCTCGGTGACATCGCCCGGGTGAGACTGCTGCGGCTGGTTGAACAGGCCGAACTCGGAGTGGGCGAGCTGGCCACCGCCTCGCAGTTGCCGCAGTCGACGGTGAGCCGACATCTCAAGGCACTCCTCGAATACGGCTGGATCGTGAAGCGGGTGGAGGGCACGGCGAGTTTCTATCGACTTCTTCCCCAGGCCCTCGACCCGGACCTGAGGCGGCTTTGGGAGACGACGCGGGACAGAGTCGCATCGAGTCCGGTGTTGATCGACGACACCAGCAGGCTGGAACAGGTGCTGGGAGCCCGCCGCGGGGATTCCCAGGCGTTCTTCGGAAGGATCGGCGGCGAATGGCACGAAATGCGTCACGAGTTGTTCGGGACGGGCTTCGGTGCGGAAGCCTTGCTTGGGTTGATCGACCCCGGTTGGGTCGTCGCGGACCTCGGCTGTGGAACCGGTGACGTCGCGGAACGCCTAGATCCACTGGTGGGTCGGGTGATCGCGGTCGATCGTGAGCCCGCGATGATCGAAGCCTGCCGGAAGCGACTTGGCGAGCACCGAGGAATCAGATTCGTCGAGGCGGATCTGGTGGACCTCCCCATCGAAGATCAGACGGTCGATGCCGCGGTGGTCATGCTGGTTCTGCATCACGTCGCGGACCCGACCGGGGTCCTCGCCGAGGCCTCCCGGATCCTTCGGCCGGACGGTCGGCTGATGGTCGTCGACATGGTTCTCCATGAACGTGACGAGTATCGCCACGACATGGGTCACAAGCATCTTGGTTTCGAGGAGTCCGTGGTGCGAGGCTGGGCGAAGGACGCCGGATTCGATCGAACGACCTGGCGAAGACTGCCTCCGAACCCTCGTGCCAAGGGTCCTGGACTGTTCGCCGCGGGCTTCTTCAAGCCCGGGGCCTAGACCCGGGCCCGTGCCCACCCCTCGGGTAGTCACCGAGTCGCGTCAGTCAATCTCGCGATCGTGCCCCGGGGATCGGCTTCCGCCTTGGGCTGGCATCCTCTGCAGCAGGTGGCGACCGCAGTGTCACCCAGCACGAACCAGTGCGGCTGTCCGGTCAGCGGACGTCCGTTCACCACGCACTTCTTGATCTTCCCGGCCTTCATGGCTTCTTCGATCACCGCGGCATCGAGTACCTCCAGATACTTTCCGGGGCTCCTCTTGAACATTCGGACGCACTTGTTGCAACAGAGCCGAATGAGGCGGTTTCCGCTCACGAGCATCTTGCAGTCCCGCGCGTCCTCGCCAGTGGGATCGGGGAGCGATTCGTCGAGCATCACGATGCAGGGCACCGTTCTGGGATATCGCGGCATCTGGTCCGCGATGATCATCTCGTCGAGCTTGGGAATGAACTTCGCGGGATCCTTGAGGAAGGTCGCCTTGCAGTTCGAGCAGCAGAACCGGACTTCCCGCCCCTTCTGCCCGGCGTCGGTCTCTCCGTCCAGAATCGCGACCACGCCGCCGTCGGACGGCAGCTTCTTGCCACTCACGACGCAGGTGTCGAGCAGGTAGGGAGCTCCGATTCGTTCCTCGCTCGATGGCTCATGGGAAGTGGAGAGGTTGGACACGAGTCCGATCAGGAACACGACGGCAAGGCTGGAAAAGGTCATCGGGGGCTCCGAGCTGAAGAATGATCCTCCAGAATACACCCATTGGTTTTGGCCTCGCGGTTCGAGTACGAATTGACTGGGGGAGGCCTGGAGGGCTATCATTTGATCCATTCATCCGGATGAATGGATGAAAACCCGGTCGAATGGGCGAAACCAGCCTTCGTCCCACTTCGAAGCCGTTTTTCAGTTGATAAGCATCGCCAGAATCACCACGAACCAGGAGCTCGCACCGTGACCGCCACCGCTTCCGAAGCCGGAACCTTCCTTTCGACAGGGCAGCCGCTCTTCAACGACTTCCCGTTCAAGGTCCCCGACCTTTCCGCCGAGACGGTGGCTTTCGGACGCAAGGAAATCGAGCTGGCCGAACACGAGATGCCCGGTCTGATGGCCCTCAGGGCCGAATATGCAGGCAAGCACCCACTCAAGGGAGCCCGGATCACCGGCTCGCTCCACATGACGATCCAGACCGCGGTTCTGATCGAGACTCTGGTGGAGCTGGGCGCCGAGGTTCGGTGGGCGAGTTGCAACATCTTCTCGACCCAGGATCATGCCGCAGCCGCGGTTGCCGTGGGCCCCAACGGTACCCCGGACGATCCCGCGGGTGTCCCGGTCTTCGCCTGGAAGGGCGAGACTCTAGAGGAATACTGGTGGTGCACCTTCCAGGCCCTCAACTGGCCCAACGGCGAGGGTCCCAACCTGATCCTCGATGACGGGGGGGACGCGACCCTGCTGGTCCACAAGGGACTCGCCTTCGAACAGGCGGGCGGGGAGATCCCCGGACCCGAGACCACCGACAACGCC
>MDTG01338081.1_pt1 | contig 14959 bp, 13 predicted proteins | sample 811421 | NCBI WGS metagenome assembly MDTG01 (sample SAMN05326645, study PRJNA326480) | marine metagenome | isolation source: seawater | place: Pacific Ocean: South East | collected 2011
ATCTCTAAGCTATCCCAACCACTTTTCTGAAAAACAAAGATATTTTCATATTTAGAGCAATTATTTTTTAAACTATTTTCTACAAGGTTTTTAATAATAGTTCTATATCCAGATCTAGAGTTATTTAAAACCAAGCAGCTAATTATTATTTTTCTTTTTGTTTGGTTTTTATTCAAGATATTTGCTAAATTTTGATTACCATAACATGGCCATATCTTAATTTAATGAGTTTTGAGATTCCATTATTGATAATAAGTTTTAATAGACCTAAATTAATTTATAAGCAGCTAAATTTTTTAAAGAATTTAGCTCCCTTAAAGTTATATATATTTTCTGACGGACCTAGAGCCAATATTTATAGTGATATAGATAAGGTTAATAAATGTAGATTTTTATTTAAAAATAAAATCAATTGGGAATGTGATAAATATTTTAAATTTGAAATATTGAATAAAGGATGCGGTCTTGGCGTTAGTGGAGCAATTACTTGGTTTTTTAATAATGAAAAGGAAGGGATAATTTTAGAAGATGATTGTTTTTTATCAAAATCTTTTTTTTCTTTTGCTGAAGCAATGCTTGAGAAATATAGATTTGATTATTCCATAGCTGGAATAACAGCAGACTACAAATTAAGTTCTTCAAAAACTTCAAAATATGGTTTTATTCCCTATCCATTAATTTGGGGATGGGCTACATGGCATAGATCTTGGGATGGTTATTCTTTAAATTTGGAAGATTTCAATAAAAAAGAATTATCTGGATATATAAAATCACTTCCTAAAAATCAAAAAAAATATTGGATTTCTAATTTTGAAAAAATTAAAAACTCTGATATTCCTCACACGTGGGATTTTCAATTTTCTTATCTTGTAATGAAAAGAAATCAAAATTTTATTCATCCCTTTACCAATTTAGTTTCCAATCAAGGATTTAATTCAGAGGCAACACATACTAAAAATCCATTTGATAAGTTTTCAAATCTTGATTTAGGCTTGATAATAAAACCTTATGAAGCAGATATTAAAACAACTAAATATGCTAATTATCTTTCAAAGAATTTATTCGTGCAGAAATCATTTATATTTAAGATACTTATAGTTTTTAAAAACTGGATTAAAGCAATTTTTATTAATATTTTGGCAAAATGAATCAATATAAAAAAAAAAATAATATGCTTCTAGTCTCTTTTAATATGTATAAGGGAGGTTCCTTAACTATTTACGATAATTTAAAACCTTTAATTCTTAATAAAAAAAATCTAATCAATATAACTTTTGGCAGAAAATATAAGATAAGCAAAAATAATAAAATAAAATTACTATATCCGATAAAATATTTTAATTTATTTTATAGACTTTTTATCGAACAAGTTTTAGTACTCATAGTTGCTTTTATAAAAAGGCCACAAAAGGTAATAATGCTTGGAAACTTTCCATGTATATTATTTGGAGGTTCTCAAAAAATTTTTTTTCATAATTTACTCTATTTAAAGTCTCTAAAATTTCCTTTGAAATATGGCATTAAGCTTACCCTAGAATCCTTATTCTGGAAATTATCAATCAACCTAATAAAGCCAGATATTTGCGTGCAAACTGATTACGTGAAAAAATCTTTAGAAAATTATTTTAAAGAGGATCTTACAATTAAAACAATAGGATGTCCTATTAAAAACAAAATTAGAGTTAGTAAAAAATGTGAAAAAATAAAAGATTTCTCCAAAACTTTCTCAAATATAATCAGCGATAATGAAAACATACATTTTATTTATCCAGCGGCTTATTACCCACATAAAAATCACAAATTTTTATTTGAGAGTGCTGATTTATTTAAGAAAGAAAAAATAAAAATACATTTAACTTTTAGCCAGAATCATATTCAAAAAAATGATTTTGATTCTAGATGTTTTGTATTTTATGAACATTTAAATGAACTTGAAATTAATTACTTATACTCAAAAGTTGATGCCCTAATATATACTTCACTCTCTGAATCTTTGGGAATGCCTTTATTAGAAATTACAAAACATAAGAAACCTGTTATAGCAATTGATATGAATTACGTAGAATCAGCCATAAAAAACTTTTATTTATTTAAACCGAGTCAAAAGTCACTTGCCAAGACAATTAAAAGTTTTAAAACTGACATTTTTGCCAAAAAGCTTAAAATTGCAAGATCAAATATCAATACAAACCCTTCGATTTTTTTTGAAGAACTATTATCTTAATTATTTTTAATTGAGAAAACTAATTCCTCAAGAATAGAATCAATATCTCTAGTTATTTTCCAATTTGGATAATGATCAATACACTTTGATAAATCACTATAGTAAACAATATGATCTCCAATTCTATTCTTATCTTGATAAGAATAATTCATTTCTTTGCCGCTCAGTAGCTCAATCTTTTTTATTGCTTCAATAACAGAAATAGTATTTTCATAACCCCCACCTAAATTATAAACCTCACCTTTTCTTGGGTTATCTATAAATTCTTTTATAAAATTAACCACATCATAAGAGTGGATATTATCTCTTATTTGTTTACCCTTATAACCAAAAACTGTGTAATGACTTTCAGCAAGATTTGATTTCACTAAATAATTCAAAAAACCATGTAATTCCACACCCGAATGGCTAGGACCTGTTAAACATCCTCCCCTAAGACAACATGTTTTCATGCCAAAGTATCTTCCATATTCTTGAACCATAATATCGGCACTTACTTTTGAAGCTCCAAAAAGAGAATGTGTGGACTGATCAATGCTAAAACTTTCGTCAATGCCTCTTAAAAAGTCTGGATTATCAAATTCATATCTAGTCTCTTTTTCTTTTCTTTTAATAGAGTTTGGTTTATCTCCATATACTTTATTAGTAGATAAATGAACAAAAGGTATCTCTAAAAATTGAGATCTTATTGCTTCCAGTAAATTTATAGTCCCAACCGCATTTGTATCGAAATCGTCAAATGGTATTGATGCAGCTTTGTCATGTGAAGGCTGCGCAGCAGTATGAACAACAGCATCTGGTTTGATTGAACCTATTAATTTGAAAATTCCTTCCCTATCTCTTATGTCAAGTTCATTATGAAAGAAATTTTGAAACTTAGCTTCTAATCTGTGCTGGTTCCACCTTGTACTTCCTTTTTTTCCAAAGAATATTTCTCTTTGATTATTATCAATGCCATATACAAAATGACCTTGTGTTGCGAATTGATCAACAACTTCACTACCTATTAATCCACTTGATCCAGTAATAAGTAATTTCATAAAACTTTAAAAATGTTATTTTTAATCAATTCCATTAATTAATTTAATATATTTTTTTGAAATTATTTCATATGAAAATTTTTTATTATCATAATCAACTTCATTTAAATTATCTGGCAAATCTCTAAGTATTTCAATCAAATCAACTTTTGGAGGATACAAGTTGGCTTTACCTCCCAATAAAGATTTAATTTCACCAACGTTATGAGCAATTATTGGTCTTTTAGATGCTATATATGCAAATATTTTAGAAGGACATCTTGATTTGTTTAGGGGTGTATCCCTCATAGGGAAGAGTAAAGCATGCGCAGAATATAGTATTTTCATTAAATCATTATGATTCAGAAAACCTTCAAATTTGATATTACCTAACTTATTTTTTTTTGCATAATCAACCCATTTCTTATATTCAGGTCCATTACCAATAAACTTAACCAAAGGGGAAAAATTATTTTTCTTTGCTTTTGATAATCCTTTGAATAGTAAATCATGATCCCATAATTTATAAAAATTTCCTAAATAAACAAAATATTTCTCCTTCTCTGTTGATTTATCAGTCAAATCAAACTTATCATTAATATATTGGCCATGAGGTATATAAAAAGATTCCGGTATAAATTTTTTATAATACTTAGTACAAGATATTCTTATTTTAGATTTTCTCAAGAACCAATAATGAAGAATTTGAGCTAGTTTTTTTTTAAATCCCCGTTCAAATTTTAATAACTCGGGTTCGTCCCACTCTCCTATAAGTGTATAAGGAGTTAAAAATAAAGATAGAAATGCTCTAATTGTCGGATTAGTTTGATAAATAAAACTAGGATTAAATTCCCACAAAATCATCCTTGTTTTCAAAATAGATAGCAATATTTTATTTTTTGGAAATGTTCTTACTTGAATCCCATGCATCTTAAGATTTTCGATAAAAGATAAATTAGCTCTTTTGTTTTCGCAAATAACTAAAGTTGTTATCCCCTGTTTCCTTAATGCAATTGAAAGATTATAAGACCTATAATTTGCGGCAGATGACAAAAATCCACTAATTATAAAACAATGTATTTTTTCTTTATTCTTCTTTATAAAAAACATTCATTAAATTTTATTAGTAATTAAATATATGATCTTATCACTAACAATATGAGATTTCAAATCTTATCTTAAATTTAATCTATAACCCAAACAAAAAACTTTATCTATTTTTTAAATCTAATTGAAGCAAGAAGAAATGACTTTAGGTCGATTCTAATTAAAATTTTTTTTACTAAAAATTTTTTAATTTTCTTAGAAATTTAAATTCTTAACTATAAAATTTAGTCTTCGAACGAACTATAAAGTTGGTTTTTTAATTTTTGCTAGCATATTTCTAATTCGATCCTATCTTCTTGAGTATGGATATTTAAATAAGTTGTAATTACATATTATTTTTAATTAGTTTAAAAAGCGATAGTAAAAAATGATTGATAATTTATTAAAGTTTTGCTGAAATAAAACATTAGAAAATTAAAAAAATTATCCAAAATATTTATAAAATTCCATCTAGATATATTTTATCTTCAAAAATAGATTTTGAAACATACCAGTCATCAACACCTGATATCTTATCTAATATCCTATAGTATCCATTTGCAGATAAAAGTTCATAAATCAAATCTCTTTTTTTAGTAAAATTATGTTCTACTAACAAAATAGAGAAGGTAAATTTAGAGAAATTAAAATCTTTTAAAATTTCATATTCAGAGCCTTCAGTATCAATTGATAAAAATTCAATATGATGGGGAGCATCGAATTTTTCTAATAATTCTTCGAGAGTAATAGACTCAACCTCATACTGCCTAGATTTGTTTCTAAGGTGTTTATGTTGATCTGATTTTTTAAAAAAATTGATTGTAGAAAGATGCGGTAAGTTGGTTTCTGAAAATGTAATCATTTCTTCTGACTTATTCCAAACACAGTGATAATCAAGATTACAGGAACGATTAATTTTCAAATATTTATTTTGTATCTTTGAAGGTTCAGATAGTATACCTTTCCAGTTTTTATTCTTTTCTAGTAAAAAGGTGTTGGACAAAAACAAACCATCAGTTGCTCCAAATTCTACAAAATATCCATCATCTTTAAAATTTAAAAGAGCTAAAACAACAACATCTTGTATAGCCTGAGATTTACTATGTTCTAAATAAGAAAGGAATTCTTTAGTATCAATATTAGTCAAATTTCTTAGATAAACTGTAGCTAAATCACTAGTTCTATAACTTCTATACTCCATCAAAGTTGAATACCTAATGACTGCTAAATTGAATATTTTTAAAATATTAGATGTTAATTCAACTATCTTTCTCATAAATAAAAAATAATCTAAAAAATAATAAAGCTTTATCCTATATGAAATATGTTAAAAATATTTATAGTTTTAATATTTTAGAATCTTAACTCTAATTAATGCGATGTAAAATAACTAAGTATTTTTAGTATTTAATTATTTTTGACATATTACTAATAAAGAGTAATGTTTTCTACCATAACTATCTAAATTCTTGTCAAAATTCCTTTTTGAAATATTTTAAAAACTGCTTTCTGTAAATGATATTTTATCGAATCAATATTGAACATATGCTTATGTTCTCCATTCATATAAAAAATATAATTAAGAATATCAGCAGGTTCTTTAGAGACAACTGCAGATTTGTAGGTGATAAGTTTATTATCAAAAGATTTATTTAAATAAAGTGAGATATACTTATCCAAATCAGGAACGCTTATAAAAAAATGTAATCCTGACCTTAAAACGGATCTAACATTTCTTAATACCTTACATAATTCTTTATGTGAAAAATATTCAAGCACATGCTCAGCATAAACTTTTCTGTAGTAATTTAAAGGAACTGAAGATGGCTTTCTAATGTCAAATGCCAAATCAGACCCAAATCTATAATCAATATGTAACGAATTTCCAATGCCGAATATTTAAATCTTTTAAATCTAAATAGATATTGATAAAAGCTGATTGCATTATAAACGTATAGTGTTATGTGATATGTCGATTAAAAATAATCTTAATTTTTATGAAGTTTTAATCTATTCCTAACATTTATCATAAACATAATTAATTTATATAATTTAGTTTAAAACTTTAATATAAGCTAGCAGAAAATAAAAATTCAAAGACTTTATTCTCTACATTTTTAAAGTATACCTTATGTTATTTCTAATAATTTTTGGAAGAATATATTCTGAAAAAATGAAAGATAAATTTATAGCAATTGGCAATCCTATAATCCCTAAATAATCAGCAAGAATTAGGGAGAAGAATAACATTAAAACAAAATTTGAAATTGTTTTTATAAACCCGTAAAAATGAAGATTATTTATTGCAATTATAGAAGCTTGAAGCAGTGAAATAGTCATAGGAATATTAACAAAACATAATATTGTCCCAGCAATATATATCTCTTTATTATTGTAATTTAATATTTGATATTGCATATTAAAAACAAAGATTGATATAAATGAAATAATCAAACCAATTACAAAATATATTTTTCCATATTTAATTATCTGACTTTTATAATCAGCAACAGATAATGAGTAGCATTTTGCTAGTCTAGGCATATGATAATTCGTAAACATTAATGGAATAATAGACCACAACAATATTACCTGAGAGAAAATATTATATTGTCCTAGAATTGAATATCCAAATTTATTTTGAATTACTAGTACGTCCAATTTACTCGTTAGTATTACAAATAGTGAGGTTGAAGATAATGGAATTAATTTTCTAATAATATTTTTTAATAATTTCTTTTCAAGTTTATAAAATAATAATTCCTTAAAATTTAAGGCAGAATACTTATAGATGATAAGATAAGAAACTATAATCTCAAAAGCATATATAATTAAAACAAGTTTATAACTATTGAAGTAAAATATTGAAACAAGCTTTAAAAATAAACCTAGAGAATAGGATATAATTTTTGATTTTGCATTATATATTAATTTCAAATTAGCCTGATTATAATTTTCAAAAATATCTAAAAAAGAGGCCCCCACACAAAAGGCTAACAATAAGCCAATTTTAAGATTCAGGAACATATAAATTAAAAATACTAAAGAAATTAATGTGTTAGTCAAAATTCTTATTTTCAAAAAGCAACTAATTATTTGCTTACTATTAATTCTATATTTAGATATCTGAGCTACTATTAGATTTGGCATTCCTAAAGTAGAGAAACCAATAAAAATATTTGTTAACGCTATTGCATAGCTATATTTTCCAAAGTCTTCAGATCCAAAAATATTTGCAATAATTAGGCTAATAAAAATTGTAGTAAATGATCTTAAAGATTTTTCAATTATTTGCCATTTTAATTCTTTAAAAAGTTGAGACTTATTTTTTAAATTATCTAAAATTTGAGAATTAAATTCCATTAACAAACACTAAGAAATCAATATTCTAAATCTCTACCAATAATCCAAAAATTTATTCCAGGATAATTAAGAGTAATATTTTCTAAAACATTTCTGGTATCAAATACCCAGGCTGGCTTACGCATTAAACAAAATAATTTCTCCCATTCTAATTTTTTAAATTCTTTCCATTCAGTTAATATAATGATTGCATCAGAATTTACAACTGCCTCCTCTACAGTGTTAGCTTTGCAACAAGAATAGTTGTCTCTTGCAAAAAGGAAATCAGAAATACAATTACTTAATTCACCATTAATTTTATCCATATTAACTTGAGGATCATAAATGCTTAAATTTGCTCCTTCTAGAAGCAAATTTCTTACAATTTTAATAGCAGGTGATTCTCTTGTATCATTTGTATTAGCTTTAAATGCAAATCCAAAAATAGCTATCTTTTTACCTACTACTGTTCCAAAAAGTTTCTCGACAATAATATTTGATATTCTTTCTTGCTGCCAATCATTTATGGTAATTACACTTTCCCAATATTTTGCGACTTCATCAAGCCTATAAAAATTACAAAGATAAATTAAACTCAATATATCTTTTTTAAAACAACTGCCACCGAATCCTGGACCAGCATTAATAAATTCACTTCCAATCCTTTTATCTGCACCAATGGCCTTGGCAACCTCATTAATATCTGCTCCTGTCTTTTCACATATTGCACTAATAGAGTTTATTGAACTTACTCTTTGAGCCAAAAAAGCATTTGCAGCCAACTTAGATAATTCACTACTCCACAAATTCGTTTTTAAAATTTTCTTCTCCGGTACCCATTCGTTATATAAATTTGCTACCTCATTAATAGATTCCATATCCTCACCACCTATCAAAACCCTATCAGGTTTTTCTAAATCTTGAATCGCCGATCCCTCAGCAAGAAATTCTGGATTTGAAATAACTGAATATGATTTTTTTTTATTTGTTTGATTTGAATCAGAAGAATTAAGGATTAATTTAATAGTCTCTGCAGTTTTAACTGGAACTGTACTTTTTTCAACAACAATTGTATGACCATTTGAATAATTTGCAATTTCTCTGACTGATTTTTCAAGATATTCAAGATTGCTAGCCTTTCCTAACCCTTGTCCCAATCCTTTCTCTTTACTTGGAGTGTTAACTGACAAGAATATAATATCTGCAGAAGATATACTACTTTTTATATTTGTACTAAAAAAAAGATTTTTACCTCTTACTTTTGATATTATCTCATCTAAACCTGGTTCGTAAATTGGAAGTTTTGTTAAATCATCAGAATTCCAATCATCGATTCTTTTTTGGTCAATATCAACTACTGTTACGATTACATTTGGACATTTTAGAGCGATCATTGACATAGTTGGGCCACCAACATATCCTGCTCCGATACAACATATATTCCTTTTCTTATTACTATCCATAAAACGATCTAAAGTAATCAATAGTTTTATCAAGGCCTACTTCTAGACTTATCTTAGCTTCCCATCCCAAAATCTTTTTAGCTTTAGAAATATCAGGACATCTCTGAATAGGATCATCCTCAGGCAAGGGTTTATAAACTATTTTTAAATCATTACTAATTTTCTTTTTAATAATATTTGCTAATTGATTAATAGTAAACTCTTTTGGATTCCCAATATTTATTGGCATTTTATAATCAGAATTCATTGTAAGCGTCATAGCTTGTATCAGATCATCAACATAACAAAAACTTCTAGTTTGATTACCATCACCATAGATTGTAATGGCTTTGTCTTCCAAAGCTTGAACAATAAAATTACTCACAACTCTGCCATCATCAGGTTGCATATAAGGACCATAAGTATTAAAAATCCTTACTATCCGTACATCCACATTTTTAGTCCTACCATAATCAAAACATAAAGTTTCAGCAGCTCTTTTCCCTTCGTCATAACAACTCCTTATACCAGTAGTATTTACGTTACCGTTATAGTCCTCCATTTGTGGATGAGTCTTTGGATCTCCATAGATTTCACTTGTACTTGCTAATAATATTCTAGCTTTCTGCTTTAAAGCAAGTTCTAACATATTATAAGTTCCAATAAAACTTGTTTTGAGGGTCCTAATAGGATCTTTTTGATAATTCTTAGGCGATGCAGGACAAGCAAGATGCCAAATCTTATCAACCTTTAAATTTATAGGATCCAAAACATCATGCTCTACAAACTCAAAATAATCAGAATCTATAAATTTTTCTATATTACTTTTCCTTCCAGTAAAACAATTATCGAGGCAAATTACATATTCTTTATTTCTTATAAGTTTTTCTATTAAGTTTGATCCTAAAAAACCGGCACCTCCAGTTATTAAATTTTTAGTTTGAACCATATTACTTTTAATTAAAACTTAGCGATTTTTAGATTTAAAAATAGTTTAAAAATAAAATTAGATTGGATTAGATTAGATCCATAATTAAATTATTTTTTTTGAGGAACAGCACCCCTTCCATTTAATATTAACCTTATTGTTTTAAGTAATATGATTAAATCCAAGATTATTGAAATATTCTTGACATAGTATAAATCATAACTTTGCTTTATTTTTGAATCTTCTATTGATGCCCCATATGGATAGTTAACTTGAGCCCAGCCAGTAATTCCAGGTTTAAGTAAATATCTATAATCATAAAAGTCAATTTCCTTCTTTAAAAAATCATCAATTTCTGGTCTCTCAGGTCTTGGTCCTATTAAACTCAATTCTCCAAATATAACTGAAAACAATTGGGGAAGTTCATCTATCCTATTTTTACGCATAAATTTCCCTATAAAAGTAATTCTAGAATCATTGTAAGAACACCATTGTGGACCATTAATCTCACTGTCTTTTTTCATACTTCTTATTTTAAATATTTTATTAATTCTATTATTTTTGCCTTTTCTAAATTGAGAATAAAAAATAGGAAATCCATCCTGAAAAACTACTAATAAAGAAAACAAAAAAATTGCAGGAGAAAGAATAATCAGAAAAGTTACACTAAAAATAAATTCAAAAATTCTCTTTAGTATAAAATAAATACTTATTTTTTTTTGTTTCTTTAAATCCTTATAAAAACTATGATTTTTAATAATATTTAGGGGAAAAGATTCTGTATATATCTCACACCAATCAAAGCTACAAAATACCTTAAATTTATCAAATTTATTCGCTTCTTTAAGTAAATCATTTTCAGGCAAATTATTATCTAATATAATTCCCTCTAAATCTGAAAAATTACATTTTAAATTTCTTTCAAAGAAAACTAATCTATGATTTCTAAATTGTTTAGGATTAGTCTGAAACATTTGAATTAAACTAATGTCATTTGTTAACCACTTTTTATAAGTATGACTTTTTTTTGAAGAAATCTTTAAATAATAAAACTGTGTAAATATGCTTAAAGCAAAAAATATTAATATAGAAAAAGCCTTAAAGCCTAATATAAAATTAAAAAATGATAGAAATAGAAAAATCCCAAAAGTCTTCAAAATGTATTTTTTAATATATTTAAATTGAAAACTTCTTAAATGATATCTATCAAAAATATAACTTACAAAAATCCAAATTATTAAATTATAAAAATTGAAAATTTCTAAGTTTGGAATTTCATTGAGTATGAAATTCAAAATTATACAAGTTAAGAGCTCAATTAAAATATGACATAAAATATTTATTCTGTTTTTCAAAAGATTTTTTATTTGAATCGTTTCCATAATCTTATTGGTAATCAAAAATTTTTTTATACAGTATTTTTTTCATTTTCATTAATATATGATGCTATGGTTTTTTTGATACCTTTTTCTAGGTTGATTTTTGCTCTCCAACCTAGATCTGACATTTTTGATGTATCTAATTTTTTTCTTTTCGTTCCATCAGGTTTTGAATGATCCCATTTAATGTCGCCTTTATATTTACATTGCTTTGAAATTATTTCTGCAAGCTCCTTAATCGAGACCTCAAAATCCGAACCTACATTTAACCAACTAAGATTATTTCCATAACGATCTTTGGGAGCATTTTCGTTATTAGGATCCCAATTCTCTAGTGCATAAATACATGCATCTGCAAGATCCTCAACATATAAAAATTCCCTCAAGGGTTTTCCAGTACCCCAGCAGATTATTTCAGGTAAATTTTTTGATTTTGCAGATAATATTTTTTTTATCAATGCAGGAAGAACATGGCTATTTAATGGATGATAATTATCTCCTGGTCCATAAAGGTTACAAGGCATTAGAGATATCGCATCAAAGCCATGTTGCATTCTTAATGATTGACATAATTTAATTCCAGTAATTTTTGCTAAAGCATAGAATTCATTAGTTTGCTCAAGAGAATCACGTAACAAATAATCTTCTAAAATGGGTTGTTTTGAAAATTTAGGATAGATACAACTACTTCCAAGAAATAATAATCTGTCTACATTATTTTTAAATGCAAGTTCAATTATATTAGTTTGAATTTTTAAATTTTTCAGTAGAAAATCATAAGGCATTGTATTGTTTGCATAAATACCACCTACTTTCGCTGCAGCAATTATCACAACTGATGGTTTTTCTTTTGCGAACCATCTTTCTACTTCGGAATATTCTTCAAGATTTAGATTATTCCTTGTTGGATAAAGAAGCTTACCGCCTTCATGTTCATCCCCGTAACCACGTTTAAGAAGAGCTCTTTTTAAAGCACCTCCAACCATCCCAGAAGAACCTGCTATAAAAATCTTTTCATTTTTTTTAATAAGCTTCATTATAGTTATCAAATAATTTCTGATTATTTTAGTTTCAACGATGAAATTATTTTTTCATCTTCTTCAACCATTTCAGCAATCATTTCTTCAAGAGAAGTTTTTGCTTCCCAACCTAATTTATTTTTGGCTTTTTCTGCGTTTCCAAGGAGATGATTTACCTCAGTCGGTCTAAAATAACGTGAATCAACCTTTATAACTACTTCTCCAGTATCATTTCTTCTTCCAATTTCATTAATTCCTTTCCCTTCCCAATTAATGGCTTGCTCATTTTTATTACCCCAACCCAAACGAAATGCGGTGAGTTCACAAAATCTTCTAACAGTTTCCATTCTTCCAGTAGAAATAACAAAATCTTCTGCTTTTTGGTTTTGAAGCATTTTCCACATCATTTCAACATAATCTTTCGCATGCCCCCAATCTCTTTTTGCATCTAAATTGCCTAAATACAAACACTCATCCAAACCATGATTTATTCTGCTTAGACCTCTCGTTATTTTTCTCGTGACAAAAGTTTCACCTCTCCTCGGACTTTCATGATTAAACAATATTCCATTGCATGCATACATACCATAAGCTTCTCTGTAATTGACAGTAATCCAGTAAGCATATAACTTGGCTGCTGCGTAAGGACTTCTTGGGTAGAAAGGCGTTAATTCATTCTGCGGACTTTCTTTTACAAGACCATAAAGTTCACTACTACTTGCTTGATAAAATTTAGTTATCTTTGTCATATCAAGAATTCTTAATGCCTCTAGAATTCTTAATGTTCCAAGAGCGTCGCTATTTGCTGTATATTCTGGAGTTTCAAAGCTTACAGCGACATGACTTTGTGCTGCTAAGTTATAAATTTCATCTGGTTGAACAGTTTTTATTATTCTAATTAAATTAGTACTATCTGTAAGATCCCCATAATGAAGGGTAAAACATCTATTCTCCTCAGCTTCATGAGGATCCTCATAAATGTGATCTATTCTTCCTGTATTGAAACTTGAGGATCTTCTTTTTATTCCATGAACCTCATATTCTTTACTCAAAAGAAATTCAGCTAAGTAACTCCCATCCTGCCCAGTAACTCCAGTAATTAAAGCGACTTTTTTTTTATTTATCGCCATATCTAAATATTTAAACATGTCACAAAATATCTATAAATTATATGACGCAAAGTTCATCTGAAACAATAGAGGTCGTTTTAATGCAAATAAATTGTAAATATTTTTTTGATTTTTCGAAAATTTAAAAAATACTATAATTTATAGTATTTACATTAAAAGAAAATTAATTGGAAACAATATTAGTTACAGGCGGACTTGGATTTATTGGAAGCCATGCTTGCATCGATTTAATAGGATATGGCTATAATGTTTTAATTATTGATTCCCTATCCAATAGCAGCGAATCTATCTATAGCCAGATATTAAATATTTTAAAATTAGATTTTAAAAAAGATCATGGTAAAGTTTCTTTAAAAAAAGGAGACCTAAGGGATAAAAATTGGCTTAATGAAATCTTCATTGAATGTATAGACTCTTGCAACCCTATAAATGCTGTAATTCATTGTGCGGGTCTAAAAGCTGTAGATGAATCAGTAACTAATCCATTGAAATATTGGGATTGCAATATAACTGCTACATTAAATCTTCTATTAGTTATGGAAAAATACAAGTGTTTTAATCTAGTTTTTAGTAGTAGTGCAACAGTTTATGGAGCAAATGATGAAAATAAGCTCAAAGAAAATGCTCCAAAATCACCTCTTAATCCATATGGCAATACAAAACTGACTATTGAAATTATTCTCTCAGATCTATATAAAAGCTCTCCAAAAAATTGGCGAATTGCATTATTGAGGTACTTTAACCCAGCAGGTTCACATGCTTCAGGTTTAATTGGAGAGAATCCAAACATTGCCCCAAAAAATCTTTTTCCTTTAATCGTAAAAACAGCCTTAAAGAAACAAGCTAAATTATCAATTTTTGGAAATAATTGGCCAACTAAAGATGGCACATGTATTAGAGATTTCATACATGTAACTGATTTAGCAAGTGCACATTTAGCCACCATCAATTTACTAATTTCAAGTGAACCCCAAATCATATCTCTTAATATTGGTACTGGTAAAGGATATAGTGTACTTGAAGTTATTGAAACCTTTCAAAGAGTAAATAATATTTCCGTTCCATATATTTTTCAAGAAAGGCGTAAGGGAGATAATTATTATGCCGTTGCAAATAATGAATTGGCACTATCATTATTGAATTGGCAACCAGTTAAAACTTTAGAAGATATATGCAGAGATTCCTGGAACTTTGCAAAAATAATTAGTTAATATAATTTGTTTTTGAAACTATTCAATTAATTAGCTAATCTAAAAATTTGTAAGTTAGATTTTTCTCCAAACGGCTAACAACTTTCCTTGAAAAACAACTTCATTTAAGTTTAACTCAATTGGTTCATAAGCTGGATTTGCAGCTTCAAGAAATATTTTACCTCTTCTTTTAAAAAAAT
>MDTG01027026.1_pt1 | contig 14958 bp, 15 predicted proteins | sample 811421 | NCBI WGS metagenome assembly MDTG01 (sample SAMN05326645, study PRJNA326480) | marine metagenome | isolation source: seawater | place: Pacific Ocean: South East | collected 2011
AGTATCACTTGATGAAGTATCACTTGATGAGGTATCACTTGATGAGGTATCACTTGATGAGGTATCACTTGAACTAGATGAAGATGTATCAGACGAAGAGCTTGAACTTGTTGATGAGGTATCACTTGAATTAGATGTAGATGTATCAGACGAAGAGCTCGAACTTGTCGATGAAGTATCGGTTGAACTTGTCGATGAAGTATCAGTTGAACTTGTCGATGAAGTATCAGTTGAACTTGTAGTTGTAGATGAGGCACTTGAAGATGAGGATTGATTATAATATGATCCACCCTGAACTACGCCTGAAGAGTAAGAATTGTTAACTTCGTCACTTTCCTTAGAACACATTGTCAAGAATAGAAGTGAAATAAAAATGAGATTCCTTTTGTGAATTATCATGTCTAAAATTTTTGACAATGATACGTTATAATAATTTTAAAGTATTTTAAAAAAAAGTTAAATAGGATTATTTTAAGAATTCAATCATCCCGTCAGCTATTAATTTATTACCCATGTCATTCAGGTGAACACCATCATATGTTAAAATATTATCCGGTTTATTTTCGGGATTATTTTGTCTAATATATTCAGTAAAAATCTGTCTTAAATCTAATAAATCAGTTTCAAATTCATCAGACAAACCTCTTATAACATTTGAAAAATTATCGAGATCAGCATCCATTTTTTCCATAGTCTCAACGTCTTTAAAGTTATTTCCAAGTAAAAAATCTCCGGTATTTTCACCAATAACAGTAGGTGTACATAATACAATTTTTGCACCAGTTCTCTTAATATCAGTTATAATAGTTCTCAGACCCTTCTCATAAAAATCTATGTCAGAACCGGTTCCGAAGTCATATTTATGCCAAACATCATTAATTCCAATGTATATAAACACGATATTGGGTTGAAGCGCTATCACATCTTCATTATATCTTGCAAGAAGATCAGATACTTTATCACCACTTACTCCTTTACCTATTAGTTCTATTTCACTCCCAATCTCATCTTTAATAAGTGTTATAAATCCTGTATATTTTGGATAAACAATCGAATCATTAATATTTAAACCAATTTCTTTATCGTACAAACCTGCATCAGTAATTGAATCTCCCAGAAATACCACTTTTGTTTTATCAGCACATGAAATTATGATTGTAATTAACATTAAACTAAATATTTTTCTCATTGGTATTGGATTTAGTTAAAATTCTCTAATTTTTATGTTCCTGAATCTAACATCACTCCCATGATCTTGAAGTCCAATTTTACCTGTCTTAAAAACCCCGAAAGTGGGTATTCTTTTATTTTCTTTATTTTTTATAGAGTAAGTTCTTGATCTAAATTTAGAATTTGAGACCAACTCATCCCACACCTCACCAGACAAAGAATAAGAAAAAGCAAGTTGACCATTTAATTTAACAGTTCCCAAATTATTTTTATGATCGATTTTTAATGTAAGATGATTCCATTGCCCATGTGGTTTAACAATTAAGTCTTTTGAGTCAGAACTAATTAAATCATATAATGATGGTGCTTTATGTAGCTCTGTTGTTGTATAAAAGTTTTTATTATCCAAAACCTGAATTTCAGGACCTGTTGTATGTGCGTCGTTGAACTCTGGAAATTCTTTAACGCCGTAAAAAATCCCACTATTTCCTCCTTTTGAAATATTCCACTCTATTGACAATTCAAAATTTGTGTACTCTTTTTCTGTTAACAAATCTTGATAAGATTCATTATTATTAGTAAAAACCAATTCACCATTTTCAACTGACCATTGACTACCAACATCATTGCTATTATAATTATGCCAGCCATCTAGAGTTTTACCATCAAAAATATATATCCATTTGTTCTCACTATTTTTATGGTTTAAAAAAGTTAAAGCAGATATTAATAAAATAATTAAAACTTTCATATTTTATAATTCTCTAATTTTAATATTTCTAAACTTAACATCTGAGCTATGATCTTGTAATGCAATCTTGCCAGTTTTAAATTTTCCAAAATCAGGGGCATATGTTGCATCTGGGCGATTACTACCAGGAGCAAACTTTGACTTAGAAACTAATTTATCCCATTCAGGTCCTGACAGGGGATATGTGTATGCAAGTTCACCATTAAACCTGACTGTACCTAAATTTTTAGAATGGTCAATTTTAATTAAAACATGATTCCAGTTTCCATGGCCATTAAATTTTAAATTTGGGTTTTCAGATTTAACAAGATCAAAAAGTGATGGAGCATATTCAAGGTCTGATCCAGCATAACCATTATCGTTATCTAAAATTTGAATTTCAGGACCAGTCGAAAACGCAGAGAATTTTGGAATCTCTTTAACACCATAAAAAATACCACTGTTTCCGCCTTTTGAAACATTCCATTCAAGAGAAAGTTCAAAGCTTGTATATTCTTTATTTGTCAATAAATCTTGGCTAAATTCATTCTCGTTGTTTGTAAATATCAATTCACCATTTTTAATTGACCATTGATTTCCAATAGAATCACTATCATATTGATGCCATCCATTGAAGGTTTTTCCATCAAAAATGTAAACCCAATTATTATCGTTTACATCTGAAACATCATTAATTGTGCCAGATGTAAATAATAAAAAACTTAAAATTAAAATTCTCATTATCAAAGTTCTTTAATTTTTATATTTCTATATCGGACACTGTAACCATGGTCTTGAAGGACTATCTTACCTGTCTTAAATTTACCAAATAAAGGAGCATATGTGTAGTATGGATGTTCTGGTATAAGATCTTTAAAGTAGTCATCTGAACTAAATTTTGATCTAGCCACCATCGTATCCCATTCGGGTCCCGATAAAGGAAAAGAATAGACAAATTCACCATTAAAAGTAATGGATCCTTCGTTTTTATCATGGTCTACTCTTAGTAGAAGATGATTCCACTCACCATAAGGATTATATTTAATTTTTCCTATAGGTTTTAATCCATACAAAGATGGAGCTTTATGCCAATCAGTATTTGGTCCAATAAAATTTTCATTATCTAATACTTGAACCTCAGGACCTGTTCTCCATGGAGCGTTCATATCGCTGAGCTCTTCTACTCCAAACATTATACCACTATTTCCACCCTTTGGAATATTCCATTCAACAGACAACACAAAGCTTGTATACTTTTTATCGGTTACAAGATCATTACCTCTACTGGCATTATCATTTGGGGAATCTAGAATAAGCTCACCATTTTGGATGTACCAAGAAGTTTCTTCATGATAATTATTATAGTTGTGCCATCCATTTAATGTCTCTCCATCAAAAAGATAAGTCCAGTCTGAATCTTGAGAAAATACTGAGTTTAGATTTAATATTAATGTAACAAATAAAATTTTTTTCATAATCATATATTTAAAATATTTTTTAGATCATCTTCATCTATGTCACCTCCTGCAAAATCATCAAACTTTTTATCGGTACAATTTATAATTAAATTTTTAATAAATTTAGCACCTTCGGTAGCACCTTGTTCAGGACTTTTTATACAACATTCCCATTCCATGACAGCCCAGACATCACACCCGTACTGAGTCAGCTTTGAAAATATTGTTTTAAAATCAATCTGACCATCTCCAAGAGATCTGTACCTCCCAGCTCTATCTGCCCAGTCAAGATAGCCTCCAAACATTCCTTTTTTACCTGTTGGATTAAACTCTGCATCTTTTACATGAAAAGACTTTATATATTCATGATAATGGTCTATGTATGAAATGTAATCAAGCTGTTGAAGAATAAAGTGGCTAGGGTCATATAAAATTTTAACTCTTTTATGATTTTTAGTTGCTTTCAAAAATCTTTCAAAGCTTATTCCATCATGAAGGTCTTCACCTGGGTGAATCTCATAACAAACATCAACTCCATTTTCATCAAATTCATTTAAAATGGGCCCCCATCTTCTAGCAAGCTCTTTGAACCCCATTTCAACCAATCCTTTTGGAGACTGAGGCCAAGGATGCCATGTATGCCATAAAAGAGCACCTGAGAAAGTTGCATGAGCTTTAAGACCTAGTCTTCTACTCGCAATTGCAGCTTTTTTGACTGTTTCTATTGCCCAATTGGTCCTTTCCTTGGGATTATTCTTTAAATTATCAGGAGCAAAATTATCAAACATTAAATCATAAGCAGGATGTACGGCTACTAATTGGCCTTGAAGATGAGTTGACAGTTCAGTAATCTCAAGTCCATAAGATTTAATTTTTCCGTGAAGTTCATCACAGTAGTCCTGACTTTCTGCTGCTTTATCTAAGTCAATCAAAAATGATTCCCAGGTTGGTATTTGGATTCCTTTATATCCAAGCTCTGAAGCCCATTTACACAGTCCATCTAATGAATTAAATGGAGATTTTTTATCAACAAATTGAGCTAAAAATACAGCAGGACCTTTAATTGTTTTCATTTTTAAATTTCTATGTTAATGTAACCCATCTATTTCCACTCTTATGAGACTCAACAGCTTTTTCTATAAAAAGCATACCTCTTAACCCATCGTTCAAGGTAGGATACTCTCCTTTAAATTTATTAACCCCATTTAACTGCCTAGCGACGCCATGATAAATGTTTGCCATTGAATCAAACATTCCTTCTGGATGACCTGGTGGTAATTTTGTGGACATTTTTGCAAACTTCGAATTATAATCGTGGCCTGGTTTTAAAACTTTTACAGGTTCATGTTCACTCAGATAATATAAAAAATTTGGATTTTCTTGTTCCCATTTTAGTCCACCTTTGTTACCATAGATTGCAACAGTAAAATTATTTTCTTCTCCAGTAGCTATCTGACTAGCCCTAATAACACCCTTAATTTTATCAGAGAACCTAACTAAAATTGTTCCATCAACATCCATTTTATTATCATCATAAACATAATTTAAATCAGATAAAAGTTCTTTCACCCTCATGTTTGTAACATATTCCAACATATCGAAGGCATGTGTGCCAATATCTCCAATACAACAACTAATCCCAGATTTGTCCGGTTGTAGTCTCCACGTTTCAGCTCTTTTTGAATTATCATGTATAATTGGATTGATCCATCCTTGATAATATTGTAAGTCTGCTCTTTGAATATCTCCAATAATTCCGGAATTAATCATTTCCTTCATTTGTCTAATCATAGGATATCCTGTATATGTATAAGTTACAGCAAATGTTAAATTCTTTGTCTCACAAATTCTCTCCAAGTCTTGAGCTTCTTTATATGAAGTTGTCATTGGTTTTTCACAAATTACATTGAAGTCATTTTCTAAAAGTTTCTTAGCCATCGGATAATGAAGGAAGTTAGGGGTAAGAATTGATACAACTTGTATTCTTTCACTCTTATCTAATTTTAATTCTTCATTGATCATACTTTCATAATCCTTGTAAACTCTGTCACTGCTCAATCCAATTTCTTGAGCAAATTTAATATTCTCGTTGTAGTCAGGGTTAAATACACCTCCAACTAGTTGATAATTATCATGCATTGAGGATGCGATTCTATGAACAATCCCTATTAAAGAGTCACCTCCACCACCAAGAATCCCAAGCTTAATTTTATTTTTCAATTTCTATCTTTTCGTTTCTGAATGTTACAATAAAAATAACAAGAACTACCGCTGCGAAAATTGCAGGATATGTCCAAATCTGAGTCCAATCATGACCAGAATCAATTGCAAATTGATCTGTTATTTTACCTGCTAGTCTAAATCCTATAAGCATCCCAATTCCATATGTTGCAAGGGCAATTAATCCTTGAGCAGCACTTTTATATTTTTCACCTGCTTTGAAATCAGTATAAATTTGACCAGACACAAAGAAGAAGTCATAGCATATTCCATGAAGTACAATTCCAAAAATTAACATCCAAATGTTAGAACCAGTATCTCCAAATGCAAAAAGTATATATCTTAAGCTCCATGCTAACATTCCAATAACTAGTGTCTTTTTTATTCCATACTTATTTAAAAAAATTGGTAACAATAAAATAAATAGTGCCTCTGAAATTTGACCTAATGTCATAACACCTGCAGCATTTTGCATACCAAGCTCATTTAAGAACAGATTTGCATCTTGATAATAAAATGCAAGGGGAATGCATATCAATATAGATGATACAAAGAAAACTAAATATCTAGTGTCACGTAAAAGTCTAAGGGCATCAAGACCTAAAATTTCTCTAATACTTGGACTCTCATTCTTTGCCTTTGGTGGAGTTTTAGGTAAAGTAAAACTAAAAATTCCAAGACTAACGGAAACTATTGCAGATAAATAAAATGTGTATTCTAAGGTTTGACTCGCTTCCCAGCCTACACCATAACTTATTACAAGACCTGCAACAATCCATCCTACAGTACCCCAAACTCTAATTTTTGGAAACTCCTTTGATGGATCTTTCATCTGACTAAAAGCTATTGAATTAACCAAAGCAAGAGTTGGCATATATAATATCATGTATATTAATATGTAAGGGTAGAACTGTTCAAAACCAAGTGCTACAGAACACATAAACAAAAGTGCACCTCCTACTATATGAATAACAGCAAGAATTTTTTCTGCATCAAAATATCTATCCGCAATCAGTCCAATAATAAATGGTGCGATAATTGCACCCCAAGATTGGGTTTCATATGCAAGAGAGATATCACCTCCAGAAGCACTGAAAGCCTGGGATAAAAATGTGCCCATAGTTACAAACCAACATCCCCAGATAAAAAATTCTAGAAACATCATTATACTTAAGCGAATGTTTATTGATTTATTCATCTTTATATACTTTGTCCAACTTTAATTAATAAGTCTCTTGTAGCATTAATACCATCTATTTCAGTAAGTCTATTTCCTTCATATTCAACTCCAATGTATCCATTATAATTGAAACTTTTTACAATTTTTAGCATCTTGTAATAGTCGATAGTTGTTTCTTCACCATTTGCATTAAAATCATTTGATTTAGCACTAACTGAGAATGCTTTTGGCATCATTTCTTCTACTCCTTTGTAAAAGTCATAAGCTACTTCACAAGATCCATTAAATACTGATCCATAACCTTCATCAGCCATACAAAAATTGCCAAAATCAGGAAGTGTCCCAACATTATTCATATTAACTCCATTAATTACCTTCATTAGCTCTGGAATATTTGATGTTATCCTGCCATGATTTTCAACTATTACATTTATATTTCTTCTTTTTGCATATTCTCCAAGAACTGATAAACTTTTCATAGATAGATTTTTCCATTTTTCTATATCTCTTGATCCATATAAGTTCAGTCTAACAGATTCACAATTCATTATAGAAGCAGCGTCAATCCAAATCTTATGGTTTTCAATTGCTTTCATTCTGTTTCTTTCATTTTCTTCTGCCAATCCTTCAATTTCATCAATCATAATTAGTACACTTTTAATATTATGTTTTTCTGCTAATACTTTATTTTTTCTTGCCCAAAATGTAATTGCTCTTGACATATCCGCGTCTCTTACTTCCATTACTTCTTTGTATAATGTTGTTACATATTCAATACCGCTAAAATTATAGTCACTAGCAAACTCTGCAAATAAATATGGGTTCATATTGCCATATTTTATATTTCTGTGTAGTGACCACTGGGCTAAAGACAACTTAAAAAATAAATCTTTAGGTTTTGTAAATGATAAATATCCAAGTGATGAAAAACCTATGGTTCCAGTAGATGCAAGTTTTATAAAATCTTTCCTTTTCATTTATTTAGTTTAGTGACCTAATATATAAATTTAATTAATTAATTACTATTTAATTATTTAATGTTAATTTACAGATGATTTCTAATTTAGGTTATGGTTAACAATTTTGATGCGATTGTTGTTGGAACAGGTATAAGTGGTGGGTGGGCTGCCAAAGAACTTACTGAAAAAGGTCTCAAAACTTTAGTGTTAGAGCGAGGAAGAATGATTACCCACATTGATGACTATCATACTGCAAATTTAGATCCTTGGGATTTTGAAGGAGGTGATACTATAACTCAAGAAGCATTCAAAAGACAGCCTAAACAGAGCAGGACAGGCTATGTTAATACAGAATCATCTAGACATTTCTTTGTGGACGACATTGACCACCCTTATAATGATGATCAAAACAAGTTTAATTGGATAAGGGGTTATCATGTTGGTGGTAGATCTCTGACATGGGGAAGACATACATACAGATTAAGTGAATTTGACTTTGAAGCTAATTTAAAAGATGGAATTGCAATTGACTGGCCAATTAGATATAAAGATATAGCTCCATGGTATGATTATGTTGAACAATATATTGGGGTTCAGGGAAGGTATGAGGGTCTACCACAGTTTCCTGATGGTAAATTTTTAAAACCATTTGAATTAAATATTTTGGAGAAGCACATGCGCGATAGTATTTCCAAGAACTTCAATGATGGAAGAATACTTTCTAATGCTCGAACTGCTCATGTAACAGAGGGAACAAAACCGGGTCTAGGAAGAGTAAGCTGTCAACTTAGAAACAGGTGTATGCGCGGATGCCCCTATGGTGCATATTTTAGTAGTAACTCATCTACACTCCCAGCAGCAGAGGCAACAGGAAATATGACATTAATACCAAATTCAATTGTACATGAAATAATCTATGATGAGGATAAATATAGAGCTAAAGGTGTAAGAGTTATAGATAGTGAGAATAATAAATCATATGATTATTTTGCTAAAGTTATTTTTTTATGTTCATCCGCTGTCCCTACAACATCAATTTTGATGCAATCAAAATCAAATAGGTTTCCCAACGGCATGGGGAATGATTCAGGTGAATTAGGGCATAATTTAATGGATCATCATTTTCAAGTTGGAGCAACTGGAACATTTGAAGGTTTTAAAAATAAAACTACTTATGGAAGAAAGCCTGCAGGGTTTTTCATACCAAGATTTAGGAATATTGGAGGTATTACAAACAGAAAAGATTTTATCAGAGGATATGGTTATCAAGGAGGAGCTACACGTGGATTTATGAGCGTTGCCGACAGTAAAGAAGAATTAGTTTCATATGGGCCCAGATTAAAGGAAAACATAGTTAAGCATGATGAATGGAGCGCAAGTATGACAGCTTTTGGTGAAATTCTTCCTTATCACGATAACAAGATGACCTTAGACTACGATAAAAAAGATAAATGGGGATTACCTACTGTTACATTTGATGCGAAAATTAAAGAAAATGAACTAAAAATGAGAAAGGATATGAAACAACAGGCTGAGGAAATGTTGGAGAGATCTGGGTTTAAAAATGTATCTGGTTGGGAAAGTAAATATATATTTGGTAACGGTATTCATGAAATGGGTACTGCCAGAATGGGTAACGATCCCAAAAAATCAATTTTGAATCGTTACAATCAAATACATGAGGTAAAAAACGTTTATGTTACAGACGGAGCATGTATGACCTCTGCCGGCAACCAAAACCCATCTATTACATATATGGCTCTTACTGCGAGAGCAGCCAAACATGCTGTAGATGAGCTTAATAAACAAAACATTTAAGTAATGAGAAGAAGATTAGCAATAAAAAGGATAGCATTATCATTTAGTTCAATCTCAATTTCTTCTGGAATTATTTCAATGGTTCAATCATGTAAATCGAGTGATGCTGAAAAAAGTTATAAATTTTTCAATCCTTCACAAATTTCATTTTTGGATAAAATTCTTGAGATAATTCTTCCCGAAACAGATTCACCGGGAGCAACTAATCTTAAGCTTTCTAAATTTGTTGACGCATATGTAAATAAAAACATTAAATCTGAAGATCAAAAATACTTATTAGATATAATGAATCAATTTATTGAGTTAATTTTAGATTCTGAAAATTTAAAATCATCAAATCAACTAAGTAGCAGTTCCATTGAAAAGTATTTTGCTGATCATATTGATAATGAGAGCATGGTAGCAAACGATGGAAAAAATTACTCCCAATTATGTGATCTATTTAGAGAAATGGCAGTAAATTCTTACAGACTTTCTGAGTATGTTATGACTAATAAACTTGGTTATGTACCCGTACCAGGTTATTATGATGGTAATGTTGATGTTTAAATGATTCTAAGTTACAATAAACTCACCCATCATTAACTGGTAGTGACCAGGGAATGAACATATAAAAACATATGTTCCAGGTTCAGGCGCATTAAATGTAATAGTATCAGATTCGCCACCACCCAACATCTTAGTGTAAGCCAATTCTTCATCACCTTCAGGGATATATTCCGAATTTCTAGCTCCCGCAGCTTTAAGGGCATATGCATCTACATCAACATCTTTTTTTAACAAAACAAAATTGTGACCCATTGATATAGCAGGGAATCTTCCATTATGATTTAAGGTAAGAACTACTTGTTGATTTGAGCTAACTCTTAAAATCTTCTTATCAAACTTCATCTGGTCATTAGAATTTAAAACAATGGTATTAGAAGTCATATTGTTTTGACTAGATGGTGTTTGTTCTTTAATTCTTTCATATTGAAACTTCTCTTTTTTATCTTTTGGAGTATTATTACAGGATAATACAAATATTGACAGTAAAATTATAATTTGATATTTCATGGTTATTTATGATTGAGACCAAATTTATTACAGAAAAGTTTAATTAACTAAATTTCATTATTATAAATTAATGTTAATAATTTAATTTCTCATTTTTGGTTGATACTAAATATACCCCAATGAATACAAGTAAACACGAAACTAATTTTGTTACATCTAAAGTATCGTTTGCAGTTAATAATGCAAATATTATAGTTATTATGGGTTGTAAGTATATGAAAGATCCGACTGTCGTTGGAGATAAACTCTTCAAAGCGTAAATATTAAAGAGGTATGTCAAAAATGTTGTTCCAACTACAACATATATCATTCTCCATATTGCAAACCAGGGCAGATCAGACCATTTAACTTCAAAGAATTGATTAAAAGTTATCGGTGAAGAAAGAATTAGCCCAATTAAAAAAAGCCATTTCATTAAAGTGAAAATATTATACTTACTTGTGAGTGGCTTTATAATTATTAGATATCCTGCATATGCTGATGCGTTTAATAAAAAAAAAGAATTACCAAGAGGAATATTTGGAGCATTGATTCCAGTTGAGCTGCTATTAATAATTAGAAAAATAGCTCCAGAAAAACCTATTGCTATACCTAAAATTTTTTTTAAAGTGATCTTTTCTTTTAAAAATAAGTAGGATAAAATTAAAACTAAGACTGGTGATAGCGTAATAATAACTCCACTATTTATTGGAGTTGATAGTTCAAGTCCCCTAAAGAATGCAAGCATATTAGTACACATGCCTAAAATAGATGCAAATAAAATTTTTATAAAATCTTTTCTTTCTATTTTTTCATTAGGAATGAAAAGACTAATCAGCCAAAAAATTAGGGTTGCTCCTAAAAGTCTCAACATTATAAATCCAGACGAGCCAATAAAGTTTGGCATAACTTCTTTAGCAATTGTATGATTAATCCCGTATATGCTAGTTGCCAAGAATGCAGCAATCAAAGCTAAGTTCCTCTTATTCATTTTAAATTTTATCCAACAAAGAAAATGATTTTAAAAGAATCATAAACCTAATTTCGAATATCTTTATCTTTGCACTAATGAAGAAAAAAATGAAGTTTGATACTAAAGCTATACATGGAGGTCAAATTATTGATCCTGCATATGGGTCTGTAATGACTCCAATATATCAAACATCAACTTATGCACAGTTATCACCAGGTAAACATAAAGGCTATGAATACAGTAGAACTCATAATCCTACAAGAACTAATTTTGAAAGAGCTATTGCATCATTGGAAAATGCCGAATATGGACTAGCCTTTGCATCAGGTTTAGCTGCTATTGATGCTATTTTAAAAACCTTAAGTCCAGGAGATGAAATAATTTCTACTAATGATTTATATGGAGGAAGCTACAGACTATTTAAGCAAATTTTTGAGAAATATAAGTTGAAATTTAATTTTGTAAATATGGAAGATTTAACTTCTGTTGAAGAAAAAATTAACCCAAACACAAAAATTATTTGGGTTGAGACTCCGACCAATCCAATGATGAATGTAGTAGATATTAAATCGATGTCAATTTTAAGCAAAAAAAATAATATTATTTTATGTGTCGATAACACATTTGCAACTCCTTATATTCAAAGACCGTTAGATTCAGGAGCTGATATTGTAATGCATTCTGCAACTAAATATATAGCAGGTCATAGTGATGTAATAATTGGAGCATTGGTTTTAAATGATAAAAATCTTCATAAAAAATTATCATTTATTCAAAATGCATCTGGAGCTACTCCAGGTCCAATGGACTGTTTCCTTGCATTGAGAGGAATAAAGACTCTTCATGTCAGGATGCAAAGACATTCTGAAAATGCTGAAAAAATAGCAATATTTTTAAAAGAACATGAAAAAATTGCAAATGTTTATTGGGCAGGATTTAAAGATCATAAAAATTATGATATTGCAAAAAATCAGATGAATGGTTTTGGTGGAATGGTATCTTTTATTCCTGTTGATAATACTTTTGAAACATCAAAAAAAATAGCTGAAAATCTCAAATTATTTACACTAGCCGAGTCACTTGGTGGTGTAGAAAGCCTATGTTGTCATCCTGCCAGTATGACACATGCATCAATTCCTTCAGAGGAAAGAAAAAAATCAGGATTAGTTGAATCCCTTCTTAGGCTTAGCGTTGGAATAGAAGATGTATACGATTTAATTGATGATTTAAACAATGCTATAGGATAATATTTATGGAAATTCAAAAAGATAAAAAAATATATTTTAGTTCAGATAATCATTTAGGCTTACCTTCATTGCAGGAAAGCCATAATAGAGAAAAGATTTTTGTTAACTGGCTTGATTCAATCAAGCATGATGCTGAGATAATTTTTTTACTAGGGGACTTATTTGACTTTTGGTTTGAATATAAAGAGGCTGTCCCTAGAGGATTTACTCGTTCATTGGGAAAACTTGCTGAACTATCTGATATGGGCATAAAAATTTATTTTTTTGTAGGTAATCATGACTATTGGATGACTGACTATTTTCATGAGGAACTAAATATCAAGATTTTCAAATCACCCGAGCTCTTTATTTTTAATGCAAAATCTTTTTATATTGGTCATGGTGATGGGTTAGGTCCTGGTGATTATGGTTATAAAAGAATGAAGCTTATTCTTTCCAATCCATTTTTTATATGGCTATACAGATTAATACATCCTGATATTGGTATTAAGCTTGGGAGGTATCTCTCTAAATCGAATAAACTTATTTCAGGATCTGAGGACATTAATTTTAAAGGTGAGGACAAAGAATGGTTGATACAGTATTGTCAAAAAAAATTATTAAAAGAACACATTGATTATTTTATTTTTGGTCACCGTCATTTGCCAATTGTTCATCAATTAAAAACTAAGTCTAAATACATAAATTTAGGTGATTGGATAACTCATTTCACATATGGTGTTTTTGATGGTAAAACATTTACTTTAAGAAATTTTTTAAAAAAAAATGATTGAGTCGCACAAATCAAATTTTGAAAGAACTATTCTTGTAGGTGTAATTAATGAATCTCAAAACGAGGAAAAACTTAATGAGTTTCTTAATGAATTAGAATTTTTATCTGTAACAGCAGGGGGTAAAGTATTAAGGAAATTTAAACAAAGAATTAAAACTCCAAATCCAAAGACATTTATTGGAAAAGGAAAAATTGATGAAATCCAAAAGTATATTATTGATAATGATGTCTCTATTGTTGTTTTTGACGATGAACTTTCACCTACACAACAGTCAAACATTGAGAGACTTTTAAAGTGTAAAATCTTGGATAGAACTGCACTTATTCTTGATATTTTTGCGCAAAGAGCAAAGACCAGCTATGCTAAGACTCAAGTTGAATTAGCACAATATGAGTATCTGCTGCCCAGACTTAAAGGCCTTTGGACACACCTCGAAAGACAAAAAGGGGGTATTGGAATGAGGGGTCCTGGTGAAACTGAAATTGAGACTGACAGAAGGATAGTTAGAGATAAAATCTCTTTATTAAAAAAGAAAATTTCTATTATTGATAAGCAAATGAAAGTTCAGAGAGGAAATCGGGGGTCTCTTGTTAGAGTAGCTTTAGTTGGATATACTAATGTTGGAAAATCAACAATTATGAACATGCTTTCTAAGAGTAAAGTTTTTGCTGAAGATAAGTTATTTGCTACATTAGATACTACAGTTAGAAAAGTTGTTATTAATACTTTGCCTTTTCTTCTCACTGACACTGTAGGATTTATCAGAAAGCTGCCAACACAACTCATTGAATCATTTAAAAGTACTTTGGAGGAAGTAAAAGACGCAGATATACTTCTACATATTGTAGATATCTCGCACCCTAGCTTTGAAGATCATATAATATCTGTTAATAAAATTTTAAGTGAAATAAATTGTCATAACAAGTATAACTTAATGATATTTAATAAAATTGATAATTATAATAAAATTGATTTAAATGATCCTTCTTCAAATAATGGTCATTTTTCTTTAATACAGTGGAGAAATACTTGGATGAATAAAACAAACGGAAAGGCAGTATTTATTTCTGCAAAAAATAAAACTAACTTTGACAATTTAAGGAAAGAGATATATGAAATAGTAAGAAATGTAGACATGAGTCACTATCCTAAAAATGATTATTTATACCCCGAATATTTTTCCAAGTGAGATTTCTACACACATTCAATTTAACCAATTATTAACAGGATTTTAAGTAATAAATTTTGAAATTTGAATAAATAAATTCAGTAATCATGAGCGATACAAAAAAAAATTTGGATTTAAATAAAAAAGACGAATTAATTAAACAAGAAAGTGCTTTTGTTGATCTTCTATCAATGGAGATAAATAAAAAAATCATTGGTCAGAAAAAAA
>MDTG01321629.1_pt1 | contig 14958 bp, 11 predicted proteins | sample 811421 | NCBI WGS metagenome assembly MDTG01 (sample SAMN05326645, study PRJNA326480) | marine metagenome | isolation source: seawater | place: Pacific Ocean: South East | collected 2011
ACATTAGCATGATTGATAGCAATCGGATTCATTATAGCCGACAACTGTCGAGCATACCCTGCAGTTCTTGAGGAAGTCCCCATCACTACAATATAATTCCGAGTGCCAACACCACGACCACCTTCCCTACAAAAACCTTGAAATGTTCGCTCATTCTTGTAAACAGAAAGAGGACGATAAGGTGAAAAATTTTCTTCATCCAACAAATAAGGCTCGATATGATCTATAAAATTAGGCCGGTTAGGAAGTTTAAACTTAATCAAGCGACCCTTTAGAGCAGAAAGCATCCCCTCATTGCAGATATAATTACCGGGTTGAATATCAATTAAAGCCCTGCCGAATGGTAAACCCCATGAAAGCATGAACTGATCTTTTAAAATCGATTCAATAGCAAATCGGTGCCCTTCCATTACTGAATGATCTAAGATTAAGGTTTGTTCGCAATAATTGATCTGAAGACCAGCTTCTAAATCAGTAGTAGCAATAGCAACATTATCCCCTTGATCTGGCAGTCTGGCAACATGCAAAAAATCTACTGCATTGTTCAATTATTCACCTTTAAATAAACTGAAATTTTTCGTATCAATGCATCCGGATTGGTGCATCATTAAGGCGTTCATCATTTCAATAGCCATCCTAGATTCCAAAGTGACTCCGGCTCGGACGCCCACACACGGATCGTGTCGTCCCTTGCTTAATTCGAATTCTATTTCTTCTAAATCTCTGCGAACAGATAATTGGGGCTTGGCTATTGTCGAAGTCGGCTTAAAACTAACTTTGCAGATTAACGGTTTTCCAGTAGTTATACCACCTAATAATCCTCCATGATTGTTAGACAGGTACCCTGTATGTCTTATTGGGTCATTGTTCTTACTTCCGTAGGACTCAGATACATTGCGACCAACACCGATTTCGCATGATTGAACTGCGTGCAAACCACCCAAGGTGCTCATTAGTCGAGCTTTCAAACTTTCGTAAAGGGGAGCACCTATAAGGGGAGGCACGTTAACAGCAACAACTTCTGTAGCAGCACCCACAGAATCTTTTTCTTTGCGAGTTTTAGAAATCAAATCTGCAGCTTCCTTCGCAAACTTCGAATCTATTGTGTGAATCTCATTCTCTAACAATTCAGCTTGTAAATTACTAATTTCTGCCATACCAATTTTACCATCACTATCAGACAGTTCTTCGACGCGTTGGCTTAACATGGTTCTAGCAACATATGGTCCAACTTGACAAATAGATGAAAGTAGAACCGTCGAGAAATATTTCTCTAAAAAAATCCTAGCAATCGATCCTCCAACCACGTCCGATATCGTAGATCTATAGCTCGAACGTCCACCTCCACGAGGATCGGTAAAGCCACGAGACTGGTAAAATTTAACCAAGTCTGTATGCCCAGGTCTTACCTCACCTTCTGGTCCTAAAAACTGAGCATAATCCTGAGATCTTTTGGCAGCCGAAAGAACAATTGCTGCAATTGGTTCACCAGTTGTAAAACCGTTTTCGTAAGCACAAGTCTCCAAGGATGTATCGTCAACTTGAAGCTTCAATTTAGGGCCCGAAAGTAAATTATTATGGTCTTCACAATAGAGACCGGAGAGAAAAGCAACTTTATCATCTTCTCTTCGAGGAGTACCCAATTTATTTGACCCGGGGCGTCGCCTATCTAAATAGCTTTGAACGTGACTACGCTCTATCCAGAGACCGGATGGGCAACCAAAAACGATTGTTGAAATTCCTGGTCCATGGGATTCTCCTGCTCCAGCTACTCCAAATAGTGGTCCACCTAAAATTTCCATTTGCCCAACCCTTTCGATAAATCAAATTTATAATCCATAAGCAAAGGAATCAATTATTCTTTTATCCCAAAAAGGTCTCAGACCTTTATAAACTAAAATTATCTTAGTAGGAAAAAGCTATGATTTTTTAACTTTTAATTACTATACAAATCGGATTTTTTAACGTGACGTTTTATAAAAAAATATTTACGTTACCCTTATAATATAGTGCATGCCTTTTTAATGCGTATTAATAACGTAAAACCGTAAAAGTTTTTGTATCTCTATGTTAAAAAAAGATTCCCTAACCCAGTCTTTATGTCTAACAGAATATAAAAAAGAAATCTCTCTTCTCCGCGAAAAACTATTTGATAAACAGCGTCAATTCCGGGATAAAAGAACTTCTTCGTTACTTCTTGTTGTCGGAGGGTTTGATGGGATAGCCAAGCACGACACAACAAATACGATTGCTAACTGGATGGATCCAAGAGGTCTATCTACTTATGACTTCAGCAGAAACATTAAATCGGAATTAGAGAGGCCTGAATTTTGGAAATACTGGAAAACATTGCCAGCAAAAGGAGAAATTCGAATCTATCTTGGAGCTTGGTACGATCGACCCTTCTATGAAAAAGCATACAGAAACATTGATTTAAAAAAATACGAACAATATTTATCTCGAATTGAAGCATTAGAAAAACAATTAGCTCTGGATGGCACGATAATAATTAAATTATGGATTTCAATTAGCAAAAGCGAATACATAAAGCGAATACATAATTTAAAAGAAGACCCCCTGAAACGATGGTGTGTCAGCAAAACCGACGAAAAGCAAGCACTCTCCTATGAACAATTCAAAAACTCTTCTGATCATTTACTTGAAAAAACAAATTATTCGTTCTGTAAATGGCACCTAATTGAGGGCGATAATGCCAAACGTCGAACGATCGCAGTTGCTCAGGTCTTTGAAAATTTGCTTAATTGTCATCAAAACAGACGCACTCTGTTAAAAAAAGAGTTAAAATCGACTCTTCCTAAGAAAAATAAAAATGTATATGTCACTACCTCAAAACTTGATTTAGGAAAACATCTTGACAAGAGTGCATATAAAAAGAAGATCGAAAAATACAGAAGACGTCTACATGAATTATCGATACAAATGATCAAAAAAGATCTCAGTACCGTTATAGTCTTTGAAGGAGTTGACGCAGCTGGAAAAGGTGGCGCTATCCAGCGAATGATAGTAGCATTTGATGCCCCTCGTTATAGAGTAATCCCCATTTCGAAACCAAACGAAGAAGAAAGCAAGTACCATTACCTGTGGAGGTTTTGGAAACATGTACCTACGACTGGAATGATAACCATCTTTGATCGAAGTTATTACGGTAGAGTCTTAGTCGAAAGAATTGAAGAATTTGCTACTAAAGAAGAATGGAATCGAGCCTATTCAGAAATTAACGATTTTGAAGAACAATTGCTCGAAAATAATACGGCAGTTATAAAGTTTTGGATTCAAATTTCTAAAGATGAGCAATTAAAACGTTTTCGTGCTCGCCAAAATAATCCTCATAAGAATTGGAAGATAAACGAAGAAGACTGGAGAAATAGAGAAAAATGGGAGCAATACGAAGAGGCCTCAAGAACAATGATAGAACTTACAAGCACAGATTTTGCACCGTGGACAATCGTAGAAGGAAATGACAAACGTTTTGCTCGTGTTAAAGTGATAAAAACCGTTTGTCAACAATTAGAAAAAGCAATAAACGGAGCCACTGTTTAACTTACAATAAAGTATTTAAAAATCTTATTATTACTACTTATTACTACCCTAAGAGCGTCTTCATGTTTTATGCATATAAAAGTTATGACATCTTTCTCGACAATAAATATTGCTCTCTTAAAACTCTACGAATCACCTTATTTGAATCAGTTCGTGGAAGTGATTTTAATTCAATAACGTCTGAAATTTTAAACAGTGGGTTAATTCGTTTCCTAATCATATCCTGCAGTACTTCAATTAGACTGTAGAGAGGTTTTTTTAAAACGACAAATATAATGAGCCTACTAGGACCTCCGTTAAGGGGAGGAACTGCTACTGCAGCGGTTTCTCTAATGCCATCAACCGTATTCAAAACTCGTTCGATTTCTGCTGAACCCACTTTAATACCACCTAAATTCATCGCATCATCAACACGACCATGCACACGAAAACACTCTGATTCAAATTTTTCGATTGCGTCACCGTGCCTACGCAGTCTTCCGTCTCGATAAACAGGAGCTTCTTTGAAATAAATAGCATCATGATCTGAGCCGACCAATTCTCTTGACATTCCAACCGCAGAAGGCCTTAAGAAAACTTCTCCAGCATTATTAACTTCATTAGCTTCATCAAGGATCACTAACTCGGTACCAAAGGTCGGCGTAGTGAAACAAGCTGGCCTGGCTGGTTGTAGCATTGTTGCTCCCAGATAACCACCAGCTAGTTCAGTTCCACCACAATATTCTAAAACAGGCTTATAACCTACAGAAGCCATTAGCCAAAACATATCTGATGCATTAGAACATTCACCTGTCGAACTCAAGGCACGTAAACTTTCTAGTTTCGTATCTTTAAAAATATTTTTTTCTCGCCATGTTCCTACAATGCTCGGTATTGTTCCCAACATATTCACTTTCGAATCTTGAACGAAATCTATAAACCCTCTCGTGGTCGGTGACCCATAATATAACGCTATAGTCGCTCGGTTTATTAGGCTCCCATAAATTAACCATGGACCCATCATCCAGCCCAAATTAGTTGGCCAAGCTACGATTTCGCCAGGGCTAATATCATGATGAAAACGGGCATCCATAGCACATTTAATTGGTGTTATATGATCCCAAGGAATGGCTTTCGGAACACCAGTAGTACCCGATGAAAAAAGAATATTGGTAAAATCTGTGCTTGTACATACTACACAATCAACCGATCCTTTTACGATAAATTCATGCCAATTAATATCATCATTACGCAATGAATTACTTGATAGATCTTTAGACTCGGATAACACCACGGCAGTTGGTCCACCAGCTTCTTTGATACGCTCATAGAGAGGAATGATTTTTCCATCTCTTCGCACAACATCCTGTGTAAATACAAGAATTGGCTCAGCTAAATCAATGCGCGATCTTATTTCATCAGGCGCGAAACTATCCGCAATCCCAACGACACTACATCCAGCCCAAATGACACCAAGATATATCGCTATTGATTCCACTGTCATTGGCATATCGATAGCGATCCGTGATCCCGGTGTAACTCCTAATACACCTAAACCAGCAGCTACCTGCTTAGTCAGTTCTTCTAATTCGCCATAACTGACCCGTTCAATCTTTCTATTTTCGACTTGATAAACAATTGCAATGTCACTCGGTTCAGCACGAAAACAACTCTTTGCAATATTCAATTTAGCCTGTGAAAAAAAAACACCATTCTCAGATATGCCGTTGTCGTCCATTATGGGATTTATTGAACTATCGAAGCAGATCCCCAAATATTTGACTACATACTCCCAAAATGATTCTGGATTATTAACAGAAAACCGGTGTACTTCTTCTACAGTATCAACTCCTAACTCTTGAATCAACTGGGTCAGATTTGAATTATCGACTTCATTGATGTCAGGGCGCCAGACAATATCATCTTTCGCAAAACGTTTGTACAAAAATTCATGAACACAAAACGGATACTCAGACCCCAGAAATTCTTTACTCAAAGCAACAAAATCATATTGTGGATCTTTTTGTATTGCACATTCAATTTTATTTGAAAGAGCTTCTGCCTCTGAACGTGACAAACCATGATTAAAAAGCTCTTCAGCTAACATAGGCCGACTCCGCTTAGATCACTTAAAATCATCGTAGCATTTCTCGGGTTGTAGCCAACATATAATCAACATCGTCATCGTCTATATGGCGATGTGTGACCAAACGCGCACCATATTTTGGCCGAGGGTTACAAAGAATACCCTTACTTTTCCATTCCGACACCAACTTTTCGGAAGTCCATCCTAAGGCGGCAAAATCAACTTTAACTATATTCGTCGAAACAATTGGTTTTTCTACAGTAATACCATCTATTTCTGTCAACCCATTTACCAAGCGATCCGCTCGAGCATGATCATGAGCCAATCTTTCAATCATATCATTTAAGGCTACAATACCGGCCGCAGCTATAATTCCCGATTGACGCATAGCACCACCCAAACGTTTACGCATACCATATGCTTTATCAATAAAATCTCTATTCCCACAAAGTAAGGACCCCACAGGCGCACTAAGCCCCTTTGAAACACAAAACATTAGAGAATCGACAAGTACACCATAATCTCGTGCCGGTACACCATGAGCAACAGCCGCATTAAACAAACGTGCTCCGTCCATATGCAAATTTAATCCCTGTTTTTCGCATTCTAAGCTTAGTGATTTTAATTGTTGAGGAGACCAAGCAGATCCTGCATAGTTATTATGCGTATTCTCTATACATAATAGCGTCGACTTGGCAAAATGCACATTCTCTCCACGAATCGCTTCTTTTAACTGTTCGGGTAAAATTATACCATCTTCTGACTTTATAGTCCGAGCCGCCAAACCTGCTAAATTTGCAAATGCACCACATTCCCACACGTACATGTGAGCACGTTCCTCAAATAAAACCTCGTCCCCATGCTCTGAATGCGTTAATAAGGCACAAGTATTAGCCATAGCTCCTGATGGTACAAATAGCGCAGCTTCCATACCTACTTTTTCAGCTGCTATTTCCTCTAACCGTTGAACAGTGGGATCTTCACCATAGACATCATCGCCAACTTCGGCCTTGGCCATCTCTTCTCGCATTTTTTCTGTCGGAAGCGTTAATGTATCACTCCGTAAATCTACTTTTCTCATTACCATGATCCTCTCGTGATCTTGACGTCGTCCCTACTCGGTAGTATGATTTTCCAATCCGAGAAAATTACGCGAATGAAGGGTTACTTTTCAATGGTTTTTTCGTCGTCAGGTACAGTTCATAGATCTACCGTCACTGGTACTCACGGTATGACTGCGTCAGGCCACCCACTTGCATCGTTAGCAGGACTAAAGATTTTAATGCAGGGGGGAAATGCTATTGACGCAGCGATTGCAACAGCCGCGGCCCTAAATGTTGTCGAACCTTATATGTCTGGTATTGGAGGGGTGGGTTACATGCATATCTACGACTCTGCAACCGACGAACATAGCGTATTAGATTATGTCGGTTTGACGCCCTCTTCCACCGACATCTCACTTTTCACTACTGAATTACAGAGTCGTGGCCCTTTATCACACCTAATACCGGGTGCCTGTAGCGGTTGGCTCGAAGCCCTTCAAAAATACGGCAGTATGGATGCAACTACGGTGTTTCAACCTGCAATAGAGTATGCTGAACAAGGAATAGCGTTAACCGTAAAAAATGCAGAATTTTTCTCTGGCAATATTGCAGATTTAAAAAAATTCCAAACTGGAGCAGAAAATTATCTTGTCAACAACACGTCCCCAACTTGTGGAGACATTATATTCCAAAAAAACTTAGCGGAAACTTTCCGCCAAATAGCTAACGAGGGATCCGAGATATTTTACACTGGTTCAATAGCTAAAAAAATCACAAAATATGTTCAAGACCAAGGTGGTCTTTTGACATTAGAAGATCTTAATGATTACCGCTCGAAATGGACTAAACCAATAGATATTAAATATCGTGACTACACAATATACGCTCCCGCACCGCCATGTCAGGCATTACAATATCTGCAAACTCTTAAAATCATGGAAGGCTATGATGTCCAAGGGATGGGGCATAATAGCACAGAGTTCTTACACCATTTCATCGAAGCTACAAAACTGTCTATGGCCGACCGAGCAGAATACGCCTCACTTTCAAACGCACCTTCGAAAAGTCTTCTTGCTGAACAATACATAAAGGAGCGTAGATTACTAATTGGCAAAAATGCAGGTTACACTGGAGGTGAGCGTTTTACGTCTCAGAAAGAGCGAAACGAGATCCTTCCGGGACAACCACCAGAATGGATGCTTAATGAATGCACAACTCATTTCAATACAATAGACAAAGACGGTAATGCTGTCTCTTGCACGCAAAGCTTAGGATCAGGGTTTGGGTCCGCAATGGTTGTCCCCGGTACAGGAATCACACTCAACAACTTTATGAAATGGTTTGACATAGATCCACTAAGTCCAAATGCCATAGGACCTAGTAAAAAAATTGAAATGTGTCTTTCTCCCGCTCAGGTTTGGGACGATTACGGCTTGCGATTATTAATTGGAACACCTGGCGGACATGGCATCTTACAAACCACACCACAAATGATTATGAATGTCTTAGACCATGACTTCAATGTTCAATCAGCCATCGAGGCACCTCGTGTTAAAACTGGTCAGCCTGGCTATTTGGTAGATATAGAATCACGCATCAATACTTCAGTACAAAAAGAATTAGAAAAACGTGGCCATATTCTTAACCAATTAGGCGACTGGTCTCCAGCGGTCGGCGGAGGCCAAGGCATCCATATCAACCCTGAGAATGGATCATTCATGGGGGGTGCAGATCCTCGTCGCGACGGTTATGTTTTAGGATGGTAAGATTACTGCACTTGAAAAAGGATCTAAATTAAAAACAAATTAACAAATAAAGTAACTTACCTTTGGCAGGATCTATCATAATTGAATTAGTTTCAACCTGATATTCTACTCGAAATATGTGGTATCAATTAAGGTGGGCTTCAACAAAATATTGTTTTTTATAGGCTCAAGTCCATAGTGTATTCTCCGAGTGTTTTTAAGGCGCAAAAGTTGAATTAACTGCACCCGATGTAAAATATTTTCAAACGCTAATTGAGTCTGCTTTTGTTCCAAAAATTGATCTTCAACCTCATAGTTTCCAAACAAAATATTATCAAGGTGTATTCCTTCTGAATCTACTTCGCGCTGAAGATAACTATCTAATGTGTCACGTGAAGCCTGAGACAATAATTGCCGAATTTGTTCCTCTTGAGATCCGTCAAGTTGTATCGCGGCATTCAATTCACTGTAGATTATTCGAGCATGTGTATTTTTTGAGACGAAATCTTGAGTTATATCCTCGTGCTGTAATAAAGCTGCCCGGATCTGCCTGAAGCTCGCGAGCAGATTCTTAATCGCCATTCGTCCCTCAAGCATATCTAACTCACCAGATCCCATATACTGAACCACGTCAAGAATGTTTTCTGACAGTTCAACTTCAGCTACCTTCAAACGTAAATAGCTTGGTTCAACCACCTGTATAACAGAATCTCTCGGTGAAGAAACAACCGAAGCATGACTCTCTTCGGCAATACAACACTGCAATACCGCAAAATTTATAAAAAAAAGAATGGGGACTTTCAATTTATTTGATACACATTTCACTCTATTTTTTAAACCTCACTATAAATTTTCAAATAATAATGACAACAAAATCCAGTTGGGATACACCAAATCGATTTAAGCGCTTAAATTAAACCAACTCAAAAAAATACAACAGTATCAACCTAATTCTATTTTTATAGGACAATGATCTGACCCAAGTATTTCTGATAAGTGTTTAACTGATTTTACATTCGAAATCAAATCGGGCGATAGAAAGAAATAATCTATGCGCCATCCAACATTCCGCTCGCGCACTCCTTTTCTATTCGACCACCAGGTATATCGGCCTTCAATATCACCGTTTATTTGACGATACACATCAATAAAGCCGTGAACAAGTAATTTATCTATCCAGTCTCTCTCGATAGATAAAAAACCCGTGGTATTTTTATTACTTTCAGGCCTCGCTAAGTCAATTGGACGATGTGCTGTGTTAAAATCACCACACAATATTAGTTGCTCCCCACGCTCTCTTAATCTTTGACAATGTTCAAGGAACAATTCACAATAATCAAGTTTGTAGGGCACTCGACCATGATCTCTTTGACCATTAGGAAAATAGGCATTAACTACCGTAAAATCTTTATACCTAATTGTTATCGTTCTTCCCTCATTATCGAACTTTTCATCACCAAGACCCGTAATGACATCTTCTGGCTCTAACTTTGAATATACGCTGACCCCGCTGTAACCCTTTTTCTCCGCAGAAGCAAAAAAACTTTTATATCCCAACGGCCCAATCAATTCATCATCCAGTTGGTCCGGGGTTACTCGAACCTCTTGCATACAAAGAACGTCTGGCTGCTCGGACTCCAACCAGTTAAGCCAACCTTTTCTTGCAACAGATCGTAAGCCGTTAACGTTCCAAGAAATAATATTCACTCGATTCAAAATCCAGCCTTTTCCAAAAGTCTATTCATGTTTCCGCCTAATATCTTAATCTTGTCTTCTTTACTAACAAACGAACAATGTGTATTAAACGATTCTAAAGCATGTTTATACGTCATGTTGAACCTGACTACAGGATAATCCGATCCCCAACACAGACGATCGCCTCCAAAATTGGCATAAAGCTTACGTAATATCGGATGGACATCATGATATGGATAATCCCACGAGCGACATGAAACGTAATGAAAACCAGACAGCTTTATATAAATATTTTCTACATCAGCTGAACGCAGAATTTCTTCGATATTGTTTTCACTAGCTCTTGCCCCCGCCATATGATGGCATAAAAAGTTGACACTTGGATATCTGCGAGCTAAAGCGCGGAGTGATTCTTGCCAAACGCTTCCTAAAGCTAAACTAACTATTAAGTTTCTTGCAGCGGCAACTTTAAAGAAAGAATTAGCTTCTTTCGATTCAAACCATTCAATATCTGATTTTAGATAATGAGTAAATCCTTTCAAATTATATTTACTTGCTGTCTCAAGTAGTCTGTCCGCGCCACCCGTAGAATGATACGTTTTACTCCACGAACAATCCACGTCAGCGAATTGAATTAAACGATTCGGAAATCGGTTAATAGCATCAAATACATAATCGTTATTATTCTCATTATGCTCAATACCGGCACATACTATCACGGCCCGCTGTACATCGTTGCGATCCATTTCCCATAGTAATTGCTCAGCTATTCCACGAGTTTCAGGATCAGGCACTCCAGGCTGATACGGCCAATAACTCCATGCATGACAATGTGAGTCTATAATCATATTTTAAACTCGCTTTAAATTATTAATACTTGGTTAACGAATTAAATGCAACAACTGACTATCACTGGTTTCCACAGCGTGGAAGTGATTCTTTACTTGCTCAGTATAACAAATGGAACTAATGAATGCTAAAACACACTTTTTGTCACGCGGATAGAATAAGCGCCTTAAACGAACAGTATCTTTGGGATAAAGGATATCTCAACTGGGAAGATATCATATTGGCAAACGACTTACCGCTAACTAGTAAACAGGCTCAGATCGTCTTAGACACTTGTAGACAATCTGCATTTCATTTAGGAAATCGTGATGCAGGATTTTTTTACAAAGTACTCGCTACAAAAGAGCACTGGCGACTTTTTAAAGATTTTAGAAAACAGACCGCGTATTTTGACATTGAAACGAACGGACTTGATCACGAAAAACACCACATAACCACTATCGTACTATATGACGGAGAACAATTGCGACATTACGTTCACGGAAAAAATCTGCGGGATTTTGGCAAAGACATCCAAAAATACAAGGTCCTTGTAAGCTATAATGGAAAAACTTTCGATGCTCCTTTTATCAGAAAATCTCTTAACATACCACTCAATCATGCCCATATCGATCTTCGCTACGTGCTAAGCGGCCTTGGCTATAGAGGCGGATTGAAAAGTTGCGAACGACAACTTAAAATTGACCGTTCGGGACTTGAAGAAGTTGATGGTTTTATGGCCATCCTACTCTGGGAATATTACAAAAAATTTGGAAGCGAAAAAGCTCTTGAAACTTTGCTCGCGTATAACGCATTTGATGTAATCAACCTAGAGGTCTTGATGATTATCGCATTCAATCAGAAAATTTCTCAGACTCCGTTTAACTATTTGAAGATTCCTATGCCTACTGCACCTCAAATGACCTTATTCCCCGATAAAGAAATCATCCAAAAAATAAAGTATATACATAGATATAATCGGTTGTAAATAACAAGATTTTTTGTAGATTTATTAGTAAGAACCTAAAAAAATATGACAAAGTTAGAATGAAACTTCTCACACTCGGTCTAAACCATCTAACAGCCCCCGTTGATGTACGTGAACGGCTTGCATTTCCAGAGCTGGATCAGCCCAAAGCTCTAAACCAGCTCACTGAAGAATATGGCTTGCATGAAGCGGCAATACTTTCTACCTGCAATCGCTCTGAACTTTATTTTGCAGCCGAAGAAGGTCATGGGATTCAACAAGCACAACAATTCTTGGTAGACACGCGTAACATTGACGTGACCAAATTAGAGCATCATTTCTACACACTTAAAGACCAAGATGCTGCGACACACCTATTCCGTGTCGCCTGCGGTATAGAATCTCTGGTTTTAGGTGAATCACAAATCTTAAACCAAGTCAGATCGGCACTTGATACCGCTCAACGTAACGGCTCTACACGTTTATTACTGAATGAGTTGTTCCAACGGTCCTTGAAAACTGGTAAAAGAGCGCGCAACGAAACGGATATAGGCAAGGGTCACTTATCAATTAGCACAGCAGCCGTCGAATTGGCAGGGCAAGTTTTTGACAATCTTAGTGAATGCCAAGCAGGACTGATCGGTGCAGGTGAAATGGCAGAATTAACGGCTAAGTACCTTACCGAGGCAAAAATCGCGTCTATAGTTATTGCTAACAGAACTGTAGAGCGCGCGAACGAATTGGCACGGCTGTATTCAGGACGAGGAATCGCCTTGAGTGAATTAGCAGCCAATTTGACCAACATTGACATCATAATCGCCTCTACAGCTTCCGCTAATTTTGTAATCACGTTCGACATGGTTAAATCCGCTATGAAACTACGACGCGGACGTCCGATGTTATTAATAGACATCTCAGTCCCAAGAAATGTCGACCCCAAAATCAGGAATTTAGACAATGTATTTCTCTTTGACATTGATGAGCTAAAAAAAGTAGTAGAATCTCACAAAAAAAACAGAGAGCACGAGATCGACAAAGTACAGCTCATTATCGAAGATGAATTACGAGGCTTCTTAAGCTGGTATAATGCCCTGGGAACTAAGTCATTAATAAGGGATCTCCATAAAAAATCCGATGGATTAAGAGAAGTTGAATTAGCACGTTGGACTTCAAAGTTGAATCAATTAGAACCTCATGAAAAAGATCTTATTGAAAAAATATTAAGGGCATATGCAAACAAGTTGTTACATGAACCACTCGTTCAGATTCGCAAATTTGCAAATGAAGAAGATGGATTAATTCGCTTAGATACCGTCCGCAAGCTATTTAACGTCGAGAATCAAGCGCCGCCAAGAGACACATAAATTGACGATCGCCTGTATCATCACTCTTACGACTTCCCTTTGCTTTTATTTTTTAGCTTCTGTTCTTTTGCATGTTTCTTTTGTAATCAGGAAAAATCGTTGGAGAGAATATGGCCTTTATTTAATTATCGCAGGCCTTCTCATTCAAATATTCGGAATGTTTTTACATGCGGTTCTTTCGAACTCATCGCCATTTTCAAGTATGCTGGTAATCGTTTCTTGGTTAGTCATCACCATATTAACGATAGCATTGCTTGTTGAAAGGTTCACCAGACTCCGCTATTTAGTCTTTCTGGCTACACCATTAGCCTTCATAGCTCTATTATACCCGCTACTAATGCCCGTTGAATTTAAAGAAAGTGAAATCATTCTTCTGCGATTCCCTTGGCTCGGCGCCCACGTAGTGCTGACCTTAGTTGGTTACGTAGGTCAGGCCTTAGCCTTTTGTACTGCGACAACCTATATCCTACAAAAAAATAAATTAAAACGAGGCTCGCTTAATCAGTATCTTCCGGCCCTTGATACCGCCTCTAAAGCTACTTTTTATTTTTCCAGTGCTGGATTTTTTTGTTTTTCGTTGGGGTTGAGCATGGGTATAATCTGGTATTTTGACGCACCAGGAGAATTTCTCCACGGACAAGACCTAAAAATTTGGATGGCTATTCCAACTTGGACGCTCTTTGGCTTGTACCTATACCGCCGAGGTATTAAACGAGACCACAGTGGCCACCTAAAATGGCTTATCATAATCGGATTTTTAAGTGCTATTATTAACTTGGTAGGGATTCGACATGATTACGACGAGCAATATTTCCCCAAGAGTACTGAAAACCAAAATTTTGAATAAGGATATTTGGTGGAGATATTAATATGGTCGCGCAAGGAATGGAATCATCATCTCTTGAGACGTTAATCCTCCGTGTCCACCAAATAAAGTTTGCTCAAATTTTCCTCGCTCGTACCACCAGACTGATTCACCATAATTAGGTAAAATAACTAAATCACCAACATGCATATTAAAGGCTTCACTAGCAGGGCCAGGTCCAAAAAAACCCTTTGAAATGAGTTCAAATGACGGAAGAACTTGTGCGCGACCTTTCAAACGTAAGTCCAAAAATGCTTGTGCTTCCTCAAGCATTCCTTCCTTAATATACAGAAACATGTCCCTGCACGAGCCTGCCGGGACCAAAATTCGACCAGCACTATTAGTACGTAGAAAGCGCTCTATACCCTGAAATTCTGGTTCCACATTTAGATAAATTGTATTCTTTGGATTGATAGGCGCCATTCCGTGATCGGCAACGAGCATTAGCAAGGTCTCCCCATCCCCATCGACTCCAAAAATCCGTTCCATCGTTAATAAGAAAGAATCTATTTCTGCTGAGAAATGTAATGATTCTGGACCTTGTGAATGTCCTACCTGATCAATACCATCAAAATAAAAAAAGAAATAAGACGGATCTGTTTCAGAGATTATCCGTTGATGCAATGTCGTTAGGCCTTCGGAAAGAGTCCTATAAGGCACAATCTCAGCTCCGTCGTAAGTTAGACGTGCATATGGCGAAGCCAAATGTAAAGAAGGCTGGAATCCACATGAACGAATTCCATAATTCTCTAAATCTCTATAAATTGTATAGTTGGGAAGAATTTGCTCAGGCTCTATATCTTCTAGGGCATTTCGCGTTCTAAC
>MDTG01086741.1_pt1 | contig 14956 bp, 13 predicted proteins | sample 811421 | NCBI WGS metagenome assembly MDTG01 (sample SAMN05326645, study PRJNA326480) | marine metagenome | isolation source: seawater | place: Pacific Ocean: South East | collected 2011
ACAGAGCTTTACCTCGCCGATTGCATTACCTGTCCAAGCGAATTCGTACTTCGCTCTATCCCGAAGAAGGTTCGGGCTATGAAACCCTGCCAAGTCGCCCCGTTCGGGAGTCCCCCAAGCAGTTCACCTGCTGAGAACGCTTCGAAGCGACGCTCAAAAGGCCCGCTCAAACTACTTTTTGTTGGATCGATGAGCCAACGCAAAGGGCTAGCCGATTTGTTCGAGGCAATGAACCAGTTGAACACAAAAGCTATTACCTTGACCGCACTTGGACAGCCTTCTATGCCGATGAGCTTTTATCGCACCCATTATGCTCGCTTCGAATACATTGGGCCCTGCTCCAACAAGCAAGTAAGAAGGGTGATGGAAAAACATGACGTCCTCGTGTTGCCATCCATAGTTGAGGGTCGAGCTCTCGTGCAACAGGAAGCCTTGTCATGCGGACTTCCGCTGTTGGTTACACCAAATGCGGGTGGAGAGGACTTGATCGAGGAGGGCAAAACCGGATTCCTCATCCCGATTAGACAGCCCCAAACCTTGGCGGAACGGATCGAATGGTTTATAAACCATAGAGCAGAACGGCATGAGATGGGACAGTTTTGCCAAGAAAAAGCACGGGGGAATACATGGAGTACCTACGCCAAGAAAGTGGTGAACTTTTGCTTGCGAAAGCCAGAGGAAACGCATGATGATTAAGATATTATGAACACCACGGGAACTAGTAATTTACAAGTCCCCATCCCGCGTGTAAGGATTATGACGGAGTCGGCAGACTACGCGTTCATACGCAAACTCCTCTGGGCCTATTTCTTACTTCTCTTGTTTGAGGGAGCCTTTCGAAAATGGTTCCTGCCCAGCCTCTCACAAGGTCTCCTCATCGTTCGCGATCCAATCGCAATCTGGATATACTATCTCGCTTATGCCCAAGGAATATTCCCACTTGGGAACAAATATGTGCAACGTCTCTTCCAATGGACAATGGCATCGGTCGTGCTGTCCTTCCTCATCAATCAAGCGCATCCGTACGCAATTGCATATGGAGCAAGGACCAACCTATTGCACATCCCCTTGATCTTTATTATTGGGCGCATCCTAAAATGGAAGGACGTGATCAATTTCGGCAAAGCCTTCCTGCTTCTTGCACTCCCAATGACTTGGGTGGTGGCAGAACAATTTCAAGCGGACAGAACAGACATTTTCAATGTAGCAGCAGGAGGAACCGGACATCAATTGATGACCTCAGGAGATAAAGTACGCGCATCAGGAACCTTTTCTTTCGTCAGCGGGATCGTTTTCTACTACTGTTTCACCGTTGCATTCATTATTCACGGGTTTCTACAAAAGAACACTTTTCCAAAATGGTTACTATTCTTGGGAACCGGAGCTACATTCCTAGCCATGGTAATTGCAGGGAGCCGAGCGGTAATTGCAGAATCTCTTCAAGTCGTTGCATGCTTTGGATTTCTTGCCTACTTCCGTCCTCATGAATTCGGAAAAATCGCCGCGACCGTCTTTGGCTTTTCTACCATTGCGTTACTTCTTTACTCACAACTAGATCTATTCAAGGAAGGACTTAATTTCCTTAGTTTGCGCTTCGAAGAAGCGGCAAACATAGAGGGAACTCCACTACAAGCTTATTACAACCGTTATTGGGATATCATTTCGGCACCCTACCATTATGCACAATTCACCGAGTTTTGGGGTAATGGTCTCGGAACCGCTACGCGAGCTGGATCAATGCTGGCAGGCAAATTCGGTCATGCAGAAATCTCTTGGTCCCGACCCGTTCTTGAAAATGGTTTATTAGTAGGATCCTTTTTTCTAATTTGGAGAATTTGGATTACGAAAGATTTGCTAAAAACATGCATTAATTGCATAAAAAAAGGCAGTTACCTACCCATATTCTTGTTTGGTGCTGCAGGTCCAGTAATTCTGTTTAGCCCCTTAGGCCAGCCTACAAATCTTGGATTTGCAGTTTTTGGTAGTGGCTTATGTCTTGCCTCTGCCTTAGCCAAGAAATCTGTTTAATGGCGGTGCCCATTCGAGTTCTTCTCCTTACCAACTACCGGGAAGACCGGCAACGGAGCATGCTCCGTTTTTCAGACTTGCTCCTTTCCCTTCTTCCCAAAGATAAAGTGAAACTCGAGGAGATTCACCCAAAGAGCCGTTTACATAAGCTCTGTCCCTTGGGCAAATGCAAGAAATGGGCAGGTTACATAGACAAATACCTATTATTCCCAAGGTGCTTAACTAATCGTTTGCAAAACAAGTTAAGCCCAATCGATCTTGTCCATATCATCGATCAGTCGAATGCAGTGTATCTGCCCAAAATCCAAAATGCCAAATCGCTCCCAAAACTCCTGACCTGCCACGACCTGATAGCTCTAAGGACTGCTCAGAACGAATTCCCCGAAGCCCCCAAAACATCTGCAAATGGTAAACGGTTGCAAAATTGGATTCATCGTTCACTTCCCTATGCTGATGCCTATGCCTGCGATTCATCCCGAACGGAAATGGATTTAAACCGAATCACACCGACCTCAAAAGATCGTTCGACTGTGATTCATCTCGGAGTTCGACCAGAACGAGGCGACGATAATTCCATCGAAGATCTGCCTTTCGACCCTATGAATACTGACTTCCTTTTGCATGTGGGAAGTTCAGCTTGGTACAAAAACAGGAAGAGACTGCTTAAAGCCTTTGTTGATCTAAAAGAAGGGGGTAACCTCAAAAATCTCAAACTTATACTTGTGGGTCCGTTGCCTCAACTGGAAGAGCTGACCGAAAAAACTGATAATTGGCTTAAGGATAACCCAAAAGAATTGACAGTACTTTCAGATTTATCCGAATCCAGACTTCAAACCCTCTACGAAAACGCCAATGTATTGATATTTCCTTCCCTAATAGAAGGATTTGGCTGGCCGCCCTTGGAAGCTAAATCCTTGGGATGTCCCGTCATAACTTCGAAAACTGGTGCAATGGATAATATTCTGGGATCCTCGGCCATTTACGTCGATCCCATGAGCACAAAAGACATAGTTATAAAAATCAAAGAGATCTTATATGCAGATTGGACAAATGGTCCCCCGCCCCATATTCCCAAAGCACAAGAATGTGCCCAAGCTTATGAAAACCTATACCAAAGGCTGGTTGAATAAAATAGTGGACATCCCCCTTTTCCTTTCTTCTCCTTTGCACTGTTTGCGGAAAACCCGTGCATTTTCAAAACTTTTGCAAAGCCGCTTCAACAAACCGAAACTATGTGACATTGGATATCGGTTTCCAGTCGCCATACGACCTTTGACCCATGCATCTATAAGATGGAACAAGAGTAATATAGAACCTGAGATCACACATTTATTCGAATTACTCATTGGAGCACTGAAGAAGATTGATCGTTCTATCTCCTTCTATGACGTTGGGGCAAACCACGGGAGATATGCTTGGCTGATCTCAGAGACAAACCCAGACGCTTCGGTCATCGCCTTTGAACCCGACCCCGACAACATTGAACTACTTCGCATGACTGTAACTAACTCCGATTTAAAAAATGTGAGAATAGAGGGAGTCGCCCTTAGCAATAAACCGGGGCAAGTCTGCTTTTACCAAGATTGGTATACCTCGGCGACGGGGATGATCTCGAACGGGGAGACTCCTTGGGTGGAAAAATATCTCGGCCATGCAACTTCGACTATCGATGTCCGACGAGAAACTCTTGATTCTTTTATTACAGAGAAAGCAAAACCTAACTTAATCAAAATTGATGTCGAAGGTCACGAGAACGAAGTCTTGCGCGGCGGGAAAAATTGCCTAAAAAACAACAGACCGCTCATCATCATGGAGTCATTTCCTCCAAAGCAAGAACAGGCAATCGATTTCCTGAAAGATTTCGGTTACTCGGTTTGGGATGCGGAAAGAAATAAATCCGTGGGTTCTCACACAAACAACCTATTCGCGTGGCATCCGAATGGTCCTCTCTCTAAGTCAGAAATTAAGGAAATTCTAGAATCGTGAAATCCCCAAAGATCGAGATTTCTCTTTTAGTACCATGTAAGAACGAGGAAGGGAACATTGAGAGATGCTTAAATTCGGTTCCATGGGTTGACGAAACTTTCGTGGTCGATTCTCAAAGCACGGATCGTACCGTTGAGCTTGCCGAAGGTCTTGGTGCTAAAGTCATTCAGTTTCACCACAAAGGGGGATGGCCTAAAAAGAAGAACTGGGCACTGGACAACCTTTCGTTCTCGAACGAGTGGGTTCTCATCCTTGATGCGGACGAATGCCTGCCTCTGGAAGCAGAAGAAGAAATTCGAGCAATTATCGAAGATCAAACCGAAACGAACGTTGGCTATTGGATCAATCGACGCTATTTCTTCATGGGACGTCCACTGCGGCATGCATACTTCCCGAACTGGAACCTAAGATTGTTAAAACATCGGTTGGGAAGATACGAAAAAATCACCGGGAGCGATACAGACAGCGGGGATCATGAAATCCACGAGCACATTGTGGTCAAAGGAACAACAGGCAAACTTCGCTCCATCATGGATCATCACGCGTTTCCTACAATAGAGAGTTTTGTGGAAAAACATAATCGCTATTCGAATTGGGAAGCTGTGGTCGAAAGCACATGTAAGGACGATCCGTATTCACTCCAGAACGATCAAGTGAAAGCCAAAAGGCGTTTACGAAGGATTTTCAGGATGCTACCTTTTCGCCCGACATTACGCTTTCTATATGTATATATCTGGCAAAAAGGATTTTTAGACGGGTGGCGGGGTTATGTCTTCGCTCGCCTACACGGACAGTATGAATTCCTATCCGTAGTCAAAGCTCAAGAATACTTAAAAAGGAAGAGTTAGTCGAGGTAGAGTTCTATCGGACTTGGACAGTTTACGACCATTCTGATCCGTCATTATTTCACAGTGATAAAATGCTGGAGAAGTTTCCTCTAAAGCCGAAAAGATAAGCTTCTGTCTTGCTGATGATTTAAGTAAGTCCAAACCACGCACAATTTCAGTAATACTCATATTTACTTCATCGATAACAGTTGCTAGTTCGTATGATGGATACCCATTTTTTCGCCAAATTATAAAATCGGCAAAGTCCTCACCTACTTTAAATTTTTGTATGCCTAGATTTTTATCCGTAAATGAAATTTCTTCAGATGCAGCGGTACGAAACCTCCAATTTGAGTTACCCGGTTCATCGGGTAGTCGTAATTCCATTTCGTCAGGTCGTAGTTGAGGTGGAAAAAGGAATTCTTCTCCATCAATTGATTTTTGATTGAAGGCTTTTATCTCGCTTCGCGAACAATTGCATGGATATATCATGCCGACATCTCTTAATTTTTGCCATGCCGCGAGATAATGCTCATACCTTTCACTTTGGTTGTACGGTCCATAGGTTCCACCGACGTCGGGTCCTTCATCCCAATCCAACCCCAATCTCCTGAGATCCTCGATCGCTGCTCTTGCGAATTCAGGTCTACAGCGATCAGCATCAAGGTCGTCATTTCGAAAGACTAATGAACCTCCAGCGTCTCGTGCCCGTTGCCATGCTAGTCGAAAGGTACGAGCATGACCTTCATGGAGATAACCCGAAGGCGTGGGTGCGATTCTTCCTCGATATTTAGGATTTTGCTTGTGCTTAAGGGTTACTTCCATTTTGGGTCATCAGAGTTATTTGTTAAATAACCTACCCCGCCCCTTTACAAAGACAAAAATATGAATTTTGCCACAATAGGTCTTAGTGATAAGATTGTTCAAACCGTTGCCGATCGAGGTTATGAAGAACCTACCCCTATTCAATTGGACGCAATTCCAATTATTTTAGAGGGTCGTGACCTAGTAGGTTCCGCACAGACCGGAACTGGTAAAACTGCAGCCTTTGCCTTACCGGCCTTGCATCGTTTGGGCAAACACGGTGCTTGTCGTGTATTGGCCTTGGCACCAACTCGAGAACTTGCCATTCAAATTGAAGAGAACTTTAGAAATTACGGGCACAACTTGGGTTTGAATATGGCGTTGCTGTACGGTGGCGTCAAATATGGTAAACAACTCGATCAGCTTGGTGCAGGTCCCGATATCGTCGTCGCCACGCCGGGTCGCCTTCTAGATCACATTGGACAAGGCAACTTGAGCCTAAAGAATATAGAGATATTAATTCTCGATGAAGTAGACCGCATGCTGGACATGGGTTTCATCGAAGATGTAACTAAGATTATCCAAAAGACTCCTCGCACGAGACAAACCCTACTGTTTTCAGCAACAATACCCGATGCAGTGCGCAGGTTAGCCGACTGGGCTTTGAAAGATCCTGCAGTAATCAAGATTGACATCAACATTTCAGCGGCCGAAACGGTTAGGCATGCACTCTATCCTGTACCCGCCATTCAAAAGTTCGATCTGCTGGTAGCTCTTCTTAAAACCATAAACTTCGACAGTTTGATCATCTTTTTTCAAACGAGGAGAGGAACCGACCGAATTAGCAGGTGGCTTCAGGAGCATGGGCGAGAAGTAAGTGTGCTACATTCCGACATGCGTCAAAACGAAAGGATGAAAGCCTTGCAGGACTTCAAGTCAGGGAAGGTGAAAATTTTATCAGCTACCGACGTAGCCTCCAGAGGACTTGATATTTCGAATGTAACGCATGTCATTAATTATGACGTACCTCAGCATTCCGAAGACTATGTTCATCGAATCGGCAGAACCGGACGAGCAAAAACCGAAGGTGAAGCGTTTACGTTATTTGCTCCCGACGACCTAGCAAGAGTGGATGCCATCGAACGATTACTAGGCAACCCTTTGCCTAGGGAAGAGCTCAAAGGGTTCTCGTACCGCGAAACTCCATCCGAGATGTTACCTTCATCGACCCCGGTTTCTCGCAAACGTAATCGTGGGTTTGGAAACAGTGGGGGGTTCGGAGCAAGACGAAGAAAATAGGCACATTTTCGTGAGTGCTTCTCCCGATAAAAATTTGAATTGCGATATTTCTCATCTCACCGAGGAACAACAGTTTGTCTGTTGCGAAGGAGGGACCGAAAGACCATTCACAGGTAAATATTGGGACTGTAAGACGGAGGGCACTTACAACTGCGTTGCTTGTGGAATTTCGCTGTTTAGTTCTAAGGCAAAGTACGATTCAGGTTCGGGCTGGCCAAGTTTCTGGGATGTAACACATCCTGAAAGTGTAAGTAAGCAAACGGACACCAGTCACGGCATGATCAGAGAAGAGGCCACTTGTACCAACTGCGGATCGCACATCGGTCATGTGTTCCCTGACGGACCTCCTCCAACAGGTCTTCGATACTGCATCAATTCTGCTTCACTGAAATTGGAACCCACAACTCCAGCAATTTAAAGGAATACCTAACCTTAAAAAAAAAGGCCGCCCATGCGGCCTTTTTTTATGCAATACGATGGAAAGAGTTAGCGAAATGCCTTTAGTGGATTTTTCGGTTTAGCGATCTCCACAACCTTACGAACGGGTTTCTCCACCAAGTCCACCGTTGCATCCGTAATGATTTTTACAGGTTTAATCGTCAGGTCAACAGCGAGATTCACCGGCTTGGTCACAAACTTTGCACAAGAAGCGGAAAAAAGTAATAATAGAATTAGAAGAAATCTCAAAACATCCTTGCCCACAACTACTTTACTAACACAAGGTGACATTTTTTGAAACTGGAAAAAGATTCTAATTCATCCCCATGCCAAAAGAACTGATATTTATACTTCCAATTATAGCCGGAGGCATAGGTTGGTTGACCAACTTTCTCGCGGTCAAGATGCTCTTCCATCCTCGGAAAGAAATAAATGCCCTGGGTCTGATTCGGATTCAGGGGGACTTCCCAAAGCGACAAGCAGCGCTTGCCGAAAAACTTGGGGAAATCGTCTCGGAACAACTATTTTCAATTTCAGATGTAATAAGCAAACTCCGTGAGGTAGCGGGAAGCGATGAGATAGCAAACATAGCGGCCAAACGCATCGAAAAAACAATCAGCGAAAAACTGTTAAAGGCATTCCCCATGCTCTCAATGTTCCTGAATGATGAGATGATAACCAAGGTGAGCGGTCTGTTTCTTTCCGAGCTCAAGGGTTTGCTAACCGAAGCTTCGGATGAGATCGCAAAAAAGCTTGAAAGCGAAATTGACGTAAAGGCAACGGTGCGTGAAGAAGTGGAAAGCTTTTCCAGCGACAAATTGGAGGAGATGCTCTTCTCCATCATGAAAAAAGAATTTCGATTTATTGAGATTGTGGGAGGAATTCTTGGTTTCTTGATCGGGTTATTACAATTATTGATCACATGGCCGTACTTATTAGAATGATTCCACTTCCATCGACTTATTCACTTTATTGATAAAAAATGCACTTCGAGGGCATAATAGATTCGCTTGCCATAAGCCTAGATTGGGAAACCGCTCAATCCTTTCTGGACGATCCTTCCGTTAGGTTGCAACTGCTGTTGATGGCAGGATTGATCTGCGTTACCTTCATTGCCACTCGCCTAACAAAATGGCGAATTCATCCACTAGCGGAGAATCCGGACTCCCCTCCTTTGTTGCGAAAGATCTGGGCGGCACTTGAGCGAATGGTTGCTCCGCTATTCCTATTGTCACTTTGCTTGCTCACAGTAATTGTTTTTTACGAATACCATACGCCAACTCGTGACCTTATCCGGCCCTTCACCAGCGTTGCTGGAGCTTGGGGGATTTTTCGGCTTGTTTCAGGTTTCATAAAAAGTCGGGCGTGGTTACGATTGGTAGCAGTAGTGGCTTTCGGAGTTGCCGCCCTGCACAGTTTCGGACTACTGGGAGCAACTGTAGACTTGCTGAGAAAACTGGGTTTCAGTATCGGAAACACCGAAATCTCAGCCTTGGACTTACTCAATGGCATAGGCATTTTACTTGGCTTGCTATGGGGCACTTCAATGCTTGCTACTGCAGGCGAAACGCGGATCCGCCAACTCCCTCACCTTCCGCCATCCCTCCAGGTTCTACTGGGCAAGATCATGCGGATCGGCCTTGTTTTCTTCTCCTTTGCCGTAGCCCTATCAACCGTTGGACTAGACTTATCCTCTTTCGCCCTGCTTGGCGGTGCGGTGGGAGTGGGTATTGGATTTGGTCTGCAAAAGGTGGTTTCAAATCTGGTCAGCGGGCTCATATTGCTGCTCGATCGCTCGATCAAACCAGGCGACGTCATCGAAATCGACGGAACCTACGGTTGGATAAACTCACTACGAGCTCGATACGCATCAGTAATCACGCGTGATGGCAAGGAACACCTGATCCCAAACGAAAACTTAATTACCAACAAGGTAATCAACTGGACATTCAGCGACAAGAACGTACGAGTCAGAGTACCCATTGGCATTTCTTACGACTCAGACCCTAGACAAGCCATTGATTTATGCTTAGACGCCGCAAGATCAATTCCTCGAATTATAAATAATCCCGAACCACGTTGCCTTGTTACGGGTTTTGGAGACAACTCGGTAGACATTGAACTACGTTTTTGGATAGAAGACCCTTCCAACGGCGTCGGCAATGTACGAAGCGAATTATTATTGGCCGTATGGGACCGTTTCAGAGAGGGAGGAATTGAAATACCCTTTCCCCAACAGGACATTCACGTCAGAGGTTTACCAAAAGAGTTTTTTTCAGGGAACAAAACCTGAGAAGAACCATTCTTAGAATGGAGGAGAATTACATTTGATAATTGGCTCATCATAGGCTTGCCAAGGGAGGCAGAGTCGGTAACATATTTACCTTTTTCAAAATCATGACGTGCAATAAATTGATCGAATGGCAAGAATGGTTAGCAATGGCTCCTCCTAGTGACCAACAGGGGGGCGGAGGCATTATGTCTTTTCTGCCCATGATTCTGATTCTCGTTGCCTTCTACTTTTTGCTAATCGCACCTCAGAGGAAGAAACAGAAGCAGCACGATAAAATGGTACAGACTCTGGAAAAAGGAGCCCGAGTAAAAACGCTTGGCGGCATTTTCGGTACAGTAACCGGAGTGAAGGACGATCGCTTCGTTTTACGCATCGGTGAGAATATGAAGATAGAAGTAGCCAAAGAAGCCATCGCTGCAAAAATTGATTAGATTCTTCAACCCCACCCTAACTTTTGCCCGCGATTTTCTTCAGCGTGCAACAATACTCCTTTTAAAACTAAAATAAGTCATGCCCAAAAACGTGTTGTGGAAATTCTTGCCGACTGCGTTTCTCGTCTTAGTCAGCTTTGCGCTCATCACCCCGTTCGATGATCAGGATTTGGGTGATTATGCCCTATCTGAATCCACAAGTGACGCCAACGCCACTCGTTATCCGAACTACCTAACATTCGAAAAAGTGCTGAACGAGATCAAAGAGGGTCTCGGAGAAGACGAAAGGGTTGATTTCAAAAGCCTTAAAGATTTCGCCACGCAGAATCGTCTGGACTATGCAGAGTACTACAAGCCACCTACAGGCGTTTTGGGGACAGTGGCTTCCCGTTTGCTTCCATTTGTAGTTAAACCGGGTGTTCGAGCCTCCTACGAACAAGATCGCGAAAAGCGTAATGATATCATTCTTCGTGCACTCCTTAAAAATTCTCAAGCATCAATAAGGAAGGGATTGGATCTTAGGGGAGGAGTCGCATTCACATTGGAGATTCAGCCTTCCGAGCAGGAAAGCAACGCCACTTCGTCGGATTCAAATGGCGATTCATCCGCTATGGACAAGGTGGTCGAGATTATGAGTGAACGCCTAAACGCCTTTGGTGTTGCTGAAACGATTGTGCGCAAAAAGGGCGAAACCACAATCGAGGTACAAATTCCAGATCGAACCACAAAGCAAAATCCGGAGATGATTGAAGAGCTTCAACGCCCAGCCAGACTGGCATTTCATATGGTTAGTGTCGACCCCAAGGCACCTGTAAATCCATTAGAAGGTGACGAGTGGGTAAACGATGATGGAACACCGTTCGTTGCCTTGCGCAACAACGCTCGGGTTGAGGAAGTTGCCTGGGTGACTCGATACCCGCAAGCCGATGGAGACATATTGGATAAAGCCGCACCCCGCCAAGATCAATCGGGCGGTTGGTACGTAGCCTTGGACTTCACCTCCGAAGGTGGACAGGAATTCGGTAACCTTACGGGAGAAATCGCTAATTCCAATACGGCTGGCTCAATCGGAAGGTTGGCGGTAGTGCTCGACGGAGTACTGGAAAGTGCTCCAACAGTAAAAAAACGAATTGATGGTGGAAGTGCGGTCATCGAGGGTTCCTTCACCCGCAGAGAATCCAAGATGCTATCAGACATTTTAAACAATCCTCTGAAGGTTTCCTTAGCCATCGGAGAGAAGTACGAGGTCTCCCCCACTTTGGCGGAAGACGCAATGGACAGCAGCAAAAAGGCATGCCTACTTGGAGCGATTCTTGTCATCGCATTTATGATTACTTGGTACAAAGCAGGAGGATTAATGGCCGTCTTTTCAGTTGCCACAAATGTTCTTCTTGTTGTGGCTGCACTCGCAGGACTTTTTCAAGCTACTTTCACCCTGCCGGGCATAGCTGCAATAGTTCTAACCGTAGGAATGGCAGTGGACGCAAACATCTTGATTTTCGAGCGAATACGAGAGGAACTCCGTGCTGGAAAGAGTGCTGAAGCTGCCTTGTCGGGAGGATACGAAAAAGCTTTTTCCACCATTATCGACGCGAACCTCACCACCCTGTTAACCGCCTCCATTCTGATATGGCTGGGAACAGGCCCAGTTAAAGGATTCGGGGTCACGCTTGCCATCGGTATACTAGTATCAATGTTTTGTGCTCTCGTGGTCAGCAGGTTCCTCATGGAAATGCTCCTTCACTACGGTGTGAAAAACCTCATCAGCCGAAAGGCAATTGACAAAGGTCAACCTCGACAACCGATCGATTTTCACAAACACCGCAAATTGGCTTTTGCCATCTCTTGGATAATTGTAGCAATTGGCATATTTGCAGTTAACGCTCAAAAGGATCGCATACTGGGAATTGATTTCCAAGGTGGGGAAGAGCTCATTGCCTCTTTCGATCAGCGTATTGAAACTTCAGCCTTAGAAAAAGTTGTTAAAGATCTTGGGGAGGTGCAACATTTTTACCGATCAGAAGTCGGTTCCGGGGACAAGGGCGAATATTTGGTTCTGCAAACCGAAGCAAATGCAAGCAATGTTCTTCTTGCCCTAAATGAGGCCCATCCTAATGCTAACTTGGTTGAAGTCGGTTCGAATACAATTGGAGGATCGGTTAGTGAGCAAATACAACATGACGCCATCATCTCGGTATTGGTCGCACTCCTTGGAATACTCCTATACGTAGCGTTCCGCTTCGAAGTTGGTTATGCGGTGGGTGCCGTTATCGCAACGATTCACGATGTATTGATGACTGTCGGGCTCTTTGTCCTTCTGGGTTATCTTTCAGATGGCAGCCTTTGTTCAGGCCAGTTCACCGCCCCAATGCTCGCTTCTATTCTAATGATTGTAGGTTACTCCATAAACGATACAATAGTCGTTTTCGATCGGATTCGAGAAGAGTTACTCATGAATCCGGTAACGAACCTAAGAAAAATCATTTTGATTGCAATCAATCGAGTACTCACTCGCACCATCATAACTAGTGCCACCACCCTCATGGCTGCATTATCGCTATGGATTTTCGGTGCGGGAGTCATCCACGACTTTGCCTTCGTTTTCGTAATCGGCATTTTAACGGGCACGTTCTCTTCAATTTTCATCGCCAGCCCCATTTTCTACTGGTGGCACAAAGGCGACCGCAAGCATGTCGAGGAACGGGAATTCATTCCAAAGTACGACTGGCAAACTTCATCCAAGACTTGAGGCCTAAAGCTTTTTTGGCCAAAGGTATATTTATGCGATGGGTTGAGGATTCCGTCTCCGAAGAAACTGCCGAGAGGCTTTCGAGATCTCTTGCGATCTCTCCTATTCTTTCTCGATTCCTCGTAGCTCGCGGATTGGCTGATCCGGGCTCAGTTCGCACTTTTCTAAAGCCAAGCCTAGGGGATTTGGCGAATCCTTTCGACCTTCCTTCGATGAAGGAAGCCGTTGATCGATTGATACAGTCTCTGAACAAGAAGGAATCCGTGCTTATCGTAGGCGACTACGACGTGGACGGCATTACTTCCACTGTTATGCTAAGTCGCGTCCTCACCGCATTGGGGAACGAACCCGCTCACATTACGCCAAAACGGAAGGAAGAGGGATACGGATTGACTTGCGCAGTGCTCGAGCGAGGATTGCAGATGGGAGACATCGACCTAGTCGTTGCTCTCGATTGCGGAACGAATTCCTCCGAAGAGTACACCTTTCTGAAATCCAAAGGGATAGATCTTCTGGTAGTCGACCATCACCAAGCGAAAGCAGACATACCTGACGGCGCCATACTCCTTAATCCCCACCTTCACCAAGATGAAGGCGAACCTTGGCGAAACCTTTGCACTGCGGGTCTCACCTTCAAACTTTCCCACGGACTGATAAAAAGTCTTAGAGAAAATGATCAAGAAACAGCAAGAGGAGTAAACCCTAAAGATTATCTCGCCTTAGCCTCGCTTGGCACTCTTGCGGACATGGTGCCTCTACAAGGTGAAAACCGTATCCTTGCCCGATATGGGTTGAAGCACCTAGGTCATCAACCGGGTTTCGGGCTAGAATCGTTAATTTCCGTTTCGGGGATTACCTCTAGCCCTTCGTTAGATGCAGAAGACGTCACCTTTCGCATAGCCCCTCGAATCAATGCGTGCGGCAGACTCAACATGCCGGAATTTGCGACGGAACTGTTATTGAGCGAAGACCCCGAGGCGTGCAAAACTCTCGCAAGCAAAATAGACGGCTTTAATATCGAACGGCGGGAAATAGAGTCTGAACTGACCGCCGAAGCAGTTGCCATGGCGGAGGAGAATTTCTCGGATGAACCTGCCGTGGTTGTTTTCGGGGAGGGAGACCACTGGAATCCCGGAGTTGTTGGCATCGTGGCAGGCAAACTGGCAAGCAGCCTTCAAAAACCTTGCATCGTTCTGGCCAAGGATGGAAGTGAATACAAAGGGTCGGGACGGAGTATCCCCGGGGTAGACATGGTCAACACACTCTCTCACTGCAAGGAATTGCTCACGCATTGGGGTGGACATCCTGCAGCCGTAGGAATGAACTTGCCGCAAGAAAACTTAGTTCAATTTCAAGAGGCTTTCATTCTAGCAGTCACAGAGATAACGGGAGGCAATTTGCCCGAGCCTTTTCTCACCATCAATGCGACCGTCAACCCCGAAGACCTCCGACCTGAACTACTGCTCGAAATAAACAACCTTGCCCCCTTTGGGCAAGAAAACCCTGAACCAACGCTTGCCTTGAGAGGCATTCGGTTATCGGGACCGCCACGCCGAGTTGGTTCGGGCGATCATTTTCAGTTTTCAATATTTAATGGCGAGGAATCCATTTCAGGCATAGCTTGGCAGATGGGCGACAACCTGCCGCCCACCTCATATCCTCTCGACCTTGCCTTGCGTTTTCGCTGGAATCACTGGAACGGAAGGCGTCTGCCCCAAATGGTTCTCCGCGATTGGCGAAAAGCCGAAGAATAAACGCTTCTCGGCGCGTTTTTTCTTAGGGGTTGATTTGCTCCTCGAGAAAAGCAATCAATTCGTCTTCGGAAAGTCTTTGCTGCTTGGTCGTATCTCGATTCCTCAAAGTGATGCTGCCATCGCCTTCGATCGTATCAAAGTCCACAGTTACCCCAAAGGGCGCACCTGATTCGTCGATGCGACGATAGCGACGACCAATTGCTCCCCCTTGGTCATAAACGACATTCCACCTGCGCCGTAGACGTTCGTGCAACTTGAGAGCTCTCTCCACCTGTTCAGGTTTGTTCTTCAATAAAGGGAAGACACCAACCTTAATCGGAGCTACGCGCGGATGAAACCTAAGTACG
>MDTG01087048.1_pt1 | contig 14956 bp, 15 predicted proteins | sample 811421 | NCBI WGS metagenome assembly MDTG01 (sample SAMN05326645, study PRJNA326480) | marine metagenome | isolation source: seawater | place: Pacific Ocean: South East | collected 2011
GACTGGTAAACTTACAATAAAAGGTATTCAGGGTCATGTTGCGTATCCACATAGAGCAAATAATCCCTCAACAACAATTATTAAAATTTTAAATGAATTAAAAAATATTAAATTTGATAAAGGAACAAAAAGTTTTCAACCAACGAATTTAGAGGTTACTAAAATAAATATTGATAATAATGCTGACAATGTAATACCAGGGTCTGCAGAGGCAACTTTTAATATTAGATTTAATAACAAACATACATCAAGATCTATTAAAAAAAGACTTAATAAAATCTTAAGAAGAATAAGTAAAAAAAATAAATCTTTTTGTAAAATAGAGTATAGAGTATCAGGTGAAGCTTTTTTAACTAAACCAAATCAAACAACTTTTATGATACGGGATATTGTTAAAAAAATTACTAAAATTAAGCCAAAACTTTCTACAACTGGAGGCACATCAGATGCAAGATTTATAAGAAAAATATCACCCTGCTTAGAATTTGGTTTGGTTGGAAAAACTATGCATAAAGTTGATGAAGCGGTATCATTGAAAGATTTAAAAAATTTAACTAAAATTTATCAGAATATTTTACAAAATTATTTCAAGTGAAAACTGCAATTGTAAGTTCTGAGTCATCCGAAAAACATATTACTGGGGACGGACATCCCGAACAACCAAAAAGGATACTTTCTATTAAAAAAAAATTAAAAACTAGAAATGATTTAATATGGGAAAAGCCAGAAAAAGTCCCAAATAATATATTGGAAATTACACATTATTATAAATATATTAAAAGTGTTAAAAAATCATTCCCAAAAACTGGATTAAAATTTCTAGATGGTGACACGGTAATTTCTCCAGGTAGTAAAGAGGCAATTTTTGATGCTGCCGGATCAGTAATTAGAGCAATTAACGGTATTGAAAAAGGTGAATTTAAAAATGCTTTTTGCTTAGTTAGACCACCCGGCCATCATGCTGAAAAAAACAAAGCTATGGGTTTCTGTGTCATAAATCAAGCGGGTATTGCAATGAATTATTTAATAAATAAATTTAAATATAAAAAGATTGCATGTGTAGATTTTGATGTACATTGGGGTAATGGAAATTATGATGTGATGCGAAATAATAAAAATGCACTTTACATATCAACTCATCAATATCCTTTTTACCCAGGTGGAGGAACAGAAAAAGATAAAGGAAACTTTAATAACTCATTAAATATTCCTTTGCCAGCTGGCACAAATTCTGAACAATATTTTAATGCCTTTAACAGAGTTTTAGATAGATTAATAGATTTTAAACCAGATTTTCTATTATTTTCAGCTGGTTTTGATGCGCATATAAACGACCCCTTAGCTCAATTCGAATTAAGCTCAAAAGATTTTTATGAAATAACAAAAAGAGCATTAATAGCCACAAATAAGCATACTAATGGAAAAGTTGTTTCTATACTTGAGGGTGGTTATGATCTAAATGCGCTAGCTGAAAGTGCCAATGAACATGTTAACGCACTTTTAGAATTCAATTGAAAAATATTTCATAAGTTATAAATAATTTGTATGAAATTATATAAAATTAAAAAGTCAAATATTGATAATAAAGGTCGTGGTCTTTATGCGGCAAAAAAAATTAAAGCTGGAACTAAGATTATTAATTACAGAGGTAAAATAATTACAAATAAAGAAGTTGATGAATCAGATAAATATAAAAATGATAAGCCTATTTACTTATTTACTTTAAACAAAAGATATACATTAGATGGTGATTTCCCATGGAATACTGCTGGATTAGTTAATCATAGCTGTGACCCTAACTCTGAATATGATGGTAAAGGTTTTAAAATTTGGATAACAGCAACAAAAGATATTGAAAAAGGCGAAGAAATAACATGTGATTATGGTTTTAGTTTTGATAAAGATTATAAGCAATTTCCTTGTAAATGTGGTGTTAAAAATTGTTGTGGATACATAGTTCGTGAAGAGTCTAGATGGAGAATAAATAAAAAATTTTCAATGTCTCAAAAAAAAAAATTAATAAATAACTTTTTTTAAATAAAGTCCTTCAGGAGGAGCAGGCGGGGCACACAAAATTCTTTTTTTTGACTTAATAACCTTCTCAAATTCTTCTAGAGTCCATTTTTTTTCACCTAAATATTTTAAACATCCAACCATCGAACGCACTTGTTGTTGTAAAAATGACTGTGATACAAATTCTATTTCAATTTTATTTTGAATAGATTTAATTTTAACTGATTTAATAGTCTTTATCGGGCTTTTCGCTCTACAACTAGAAGCTCTAAAAGTAGAAAAATCTTTAGTTCCAATTAACTTTTGAGCTCCTTTTTTCATTAAATTCAAATTAAGTTTTTTCATAATATGCCATGCTCTATGTTTTTCTAAGACTGGCTTACTTACTCGATTAATAATTTTATACTTATATATTCTTAATTTAGCTGAGTATCTTGCATGAAAACTACTATTCTTTTTTTTAATAGTTAAAATTACTATACCTTCTTTATTTAAAAAATGATTAACCGATTTTATAAATTTATCTAGTTTAATAATCTTAGATCTACAATCAAAATGAGCTGATTGTTCATAAGCATGTACTCTCGAGTCCGTCCTGCCTGCTGCAAATAATATTATATTTTCTTTTAAAAGTTTTGAAATTTTTTTTTGAATTACTCCTTGAATACTTTTGCCTTTTTTTTGAACCTGCCATCCAATAAATTTAGACCCTTCATATTCAATTAATATTTGATATCTATACATTATTCAAAAAACAGCCTTTTTTGATTTGAGAGCCTAACAAAAACTCAGGTGTTTTTTGAGGTCTTTTACCCTCTCTTTGAATCTCTAAAACTTTGATAGACATTTCTTTGCATGCAATATCAAGACTATCGCTAATTACTTCACCAGGTAATCCTCTTAAGTTATTTAATTCTGCATCAATAATTTTATACCTAGCACCTTTAAAGAAAAAAACAGCTCCGTTTAATCCTTTAATATTAGCTATAATTTTTTTTGCTGGAATATCCCAATTAATATTAAATTCTTTTTTTTCAATTTTTTAGCGTAAGTAGCTTTTGAATGATCTTGATTTTTAAAAACTACTTTATCATCTAATATATTATCAATATCATCTAAAATTTTTTCAGATGCAAGAATTGATAATTTTTCTGAAAGACTTTCTGCTTTATCACTTTTATCAATACTTATTTTATAAAAACTACAAATTGGTCCTTCATCTAATTTCGAATTTATTTTCATTATAGTTATCCCTGTTTCTGTTTCCAAATTCATAATTGCCCTTTGGATCGGGGCTGCACCTCTATAGTATGGAAGTAAAGAAGCATGTATATTAATAAAACCTTTTTTTGATAATTTTAAAAAATTTTCTGGTATTATTTGGCCATAGGCTACAACCAAAACTAAATCTGGATTTAAATTTTTTAAATATTCATATTCCTCTGAATTATTTTTAAGGTTAGTTGGTGTTCTGACTTTTAAACTTAATGTTTCAGAAATTAAATGCACTGGAGACTTTGTTAGTCTCATTCCTCGATTAGATTTTTGAGCTGGTTGAGTATAAACTGCAACAATCTCGTAGCCATTTTGATATATTGATTTTAGAATAGGTACAGCAAAACTTGGTGTACCCATAAAAACTATTTTTTTTAGCATATTTAAACAATTATCCTATCGGGATTTTGTTTATTTTTAGAAAGTTTTTTTATAATTAAATCTCTTTTTAATTTAGATAAGAAATCAATAATTAGTTGTCCATCCAAATGATTAATTTCATGCTGAATACAAGTAGATAAAAGATTTTCACATTTAATTTCTTTTTTTTTACCATCCAAGTCAATATATTCAATCCAACAAAGTTTTGGCCTCTCAATTTCAATAAAAGTTTCTGGTAAACTCAAACAACCTTCCTCATAAATAGATTTTTCCTCACTTTTTTTTTTTATAATTGGATTAATAAAACACATAGGATTTTTTTTTTCTTTTCTCTGAGAGACATCTAAAACAATTATCCTTTTAGGAATACCTATTTGAATTGCAGCTAGGCCAATTCCATTATGATGATACATTATATCAAACATTTCATTGACTAGTTTTTTTTCATTTGATCCAACTTTTTCAATTGGGTCTGAAATTTTTCTTAAAACTTCATCAGGTACAGTAATTATTTTTCTCATAGAAATTAAAATATTGTAATCTTTTAAATTATATTTTTAAAGGGAGAACTTGAAGAATTATATCATTTCTTATTTTATCTACATTAAGTTTATTTAATGTTGTGATTATAAAATATAAACTTTCAGTTCCTAAATTATTTAAATCGTCCTCACCTATTATTTCAACTAATCTAAGCATTATCATAGCTAATTCCCCGTCATTTATCATTACTTCAATATCAGTAGGAATATTTGCGGTATATAACTCAAGTAAATTTTGATCTTTCTCTGATAATTTTAAACCGTCAGAAATTAACGATTCTACGATTATTTTATCCTTTAAAGAGAAAAAATATTTTTTATTATTTTTTATTTTTTTTAGAATTTTTTCTAATTCTTTCTCAGATTTATCCAATTTCATATCTCCAGAAAAATAGTTGATTAATTTTGATTGATGTAAAACTTTGTTGTTAAACTTTATTTTTTTAATTTCAGGATCATTTAAAGCTGTATAATAATCATAAAAAAATTTATATTTATTAGGTATCTTTTTTTCATCTATTTGCTCTAGAATTTTTACAAACTCATCATTAAATGCATTCTCAATTTTACTTTTTTTAAATGACTCTTTTAATAATTGTAGCAGCTCAATTTTATCTGCATCATCTTTTGATAGAAGAATTCCTTGGTACAATAAAGCTCTAGATTGATTTTCTGGTAATAACTTATATTCATCTTGAAGATTAATTAATTGATTTATACTAAATCTATAACGAGTATAAAGGTTCAGTAAATCTTTCTCAGGGTAATTTGAATTATGGGTTGCATTTTCGATAGAAATTATTTTTTGATCATTTTCAACATCTATATCATCTAAATTCTGTAATAAATTAAAAGACTTTAGGTATCTCCAAATATTTTTTTTTGTATTTTCATTTGGTTCAAATACAAATTTGTCATTTGAAATTCGAGATAAGTGAAAATTTAAAATATTGTTTTCAAAAATTTTTAGATTTGTGTTTTCTGTATAGCCCATCAAAAAATTAAATTTATCTTCAAAAAAATTATCATTAAAGTTATTTTCTTTTAATAAATCAAATTGAACTTGTGCAATTTCTTTTTTATTTTCATAAATTAAACAATAAATTTGAAATTTCGATGTATAAAAATTTTTTGGTAAATATTGTATTATATTAAATACTTCACATGCATTTTCTAAATCACCATTTGATAAATACTCATCTAAATAAAAATTGATAAGATCAGAACTTATTTTTTGATTATTATTGTTTCTAATAAAGCTTTTTACAAGATCTAAATCTTTATTTTTAATCAACCAGTCTATCTTTATTTTTAGAAATTCTTCTCCGGTAAAATTTTTTGGTATAAAAGTGTTTGTAAGAATTAGATTATTATAAATTTTTTTTGAGTCATTTGATAAATTCAAATTATTTATTTTAGAAATAATTTTTAATATTTTTTCTTTTTCAGATAACTCCCACATATTAAGTGATAGATCGTTCTCAGACGGATCATATATACCAAATAAATATTTTTTATCTTCTAATGTATTTTGTTCTTCTTGGATTGATACTATTTGATTATCGATTTGTAAGTTAATTGCTTTCTGTTTTTCATCATTATTATTTTTATTTTCTATTTCAGCATTCTGAGTTAAATTTTCTTTGTCTGTATTCCAAATGTCAACCGGTTCATTTGAACTAACATTACTGAAAATTAAACAGAAAAATATAGTTGTAAGCTTACTAATTAATTTTTTTGAGATTCTCATTTGGAATTATTTTTTCTATCGTCTGATTAGGCGCTGGAAAATTAATTTTATCTACCAACATGAGTATGATAAAAAATATAAAGCATGCTATCGCTACTCTGACAATAATTTTCATCAGAAAATTTGAGCTACCAATACTTGTTTTTTTATGAAATTGCATATAACGTTTATTAATTTCAAAATAAGACATATTTGTGTTTTTTCAATAAAGAAACTTTTAATGAAAAAAAACCTAGTTTTAATAGGCATGATGGGATCTGGAAAATCTACAATAGGTAGAATTTTAGCCAATAAGACAAAATTAAAGTTTTTAGATACGGATAAACTTATTGAAAACGAGAATAACTTAAAAATAACAGAAATTTTTAAAAATAAAGGTGAAAACTTTTTCAGAAATGTTGAAGAGAAAATTTCAGTAAAAGCTCTTAAGACAAGTAAAAATGTCATTGCGCTTGGTGGAGGAGCTTTTTTAAATGATAGAATAAGAAATGAATTAAAAGTTCAAAGTATATCAATTTGGTTAAAATGGAGCCCAAATATATTGATTAAAAGGATTTATAAAAATAAAACAAGGCCTATTGCCAATGAATTAAAAGTAGACGAATTAGAAGACTTAATCGAAAAAAGATCAAAAATTTATGCAAAAGCAGATTATAAAATAAATTGTGATAAATTAAATAAAAATAAAATTATAAATAAAATTTTAGATATTTATGAAAATGAGAGAAATATTAGTAAAAACTAAAAGTAAAAAATATCCAATAATAATTGGTTCTAAATTAGTGAGTAAACTTGACAAAATATTTAATAGTAAATCTATTAAATGCTCAAAATATTTATTTGTTATTGATTCTAATGTACCACTTAAAATTATTAACTTAATAAAAAAAAAAATTCATAATAAAATTTATATTTATAAATTAAAGTCAAATGAAAAAAATAAAAATTTTGCAACAGTAAAAATTATTTTAAACATTTTACAAAAACAAAAATTTAATAGAAATGATTGCATAATTGCTGTTGGAGGAGGTATAACAGGAGATGTCACATCTTTTGCGGCAAGTATTTTTAAAAGAGGTTTATACTTTGTGAATATTCCAACTACATTACTCTCCCAGGTCGACTCCTCGATTGGTGGTAAAACAGGAATAAATACAAAATTTGGAAAAAACCTAATTGGTAGTTTTTATCAACCTAATTTAGTCATCTCTGACTCAGATTTACTTAAAACATTACCACAAAGAGAGATATTATGTGGATATGGCGAAATTTTAAAACACTCAATAATAAAAAATAAAAAATTTTTTATTTTTTTAAGAAATAATTTAAATAATATATTAAAACTTAAAAGTCCTCACATAGAAAAAGCTATTTATGAAAGTTGCTTAATTAAAAAAAAAATAATTGAAATAGATGAAAATGAAAAAAATTTAAGGAAACTTTTAAATCTTGGACATACATTTGGTCACGCATATGAGGCTGCCTTAGGTTATTCAAAAAAATTAAATCATGGGGAGGCCGTTATATTAGGTATAAAAAGTGCATCAGAATTTAGTTTTAAAAAAGGATTACTTAAACATAGAGAATATTTACTTATAATTAATCATATTAAAGAACTAGACAAATACCATAAAATTAAAAATCCTCTTAAAAGGACAGTTGTAAATAAAATTCTTAATTTTATGAAATCTGATAAAAAAAATGTTAATGATAAAATTAATTTAATATTAATTAAAAAAATTGGGAGACTTACAATGAAAAATTTTTACACTATTAAAGAGATTAAAGGTTTTTTAATTAATCAAATTAATTCTATTTGAATTGAATGTATGTAAGTATTTAACTCATCACTTAAAATTTTATAAATTGTTCTAGTTGATATCAATTTACTCATTTTAGATAATTCATATGATTTAATGATTAGTTTAATATGAAATTTTTTCTTATCATGACTTTTGTGTTTAATATGAAGATATGTTTTATCTTGAATCTCTAATGAATCAAAACTTATTTTCTGGGAAACTTTTTTTTCAATTATTTTACTTAATTTATTTATATTCATAAAAAATAGTTTAATATTATATATTATGAAAACGATTTGTGACTGGAATAATTGCTTTGAATTAGGCGAGTATAGAGCTCCTTTAGAAAAAGATAATAGTAAAAACTACAGATTATTGTGTTTAAAGCATGTAAAAGAATTTAATAAAAATTGGAATTACTTTTCTGGAATGAGTGACAATGATATTTTAGATTTTCTCAAATCTGATATGACATGGCATAAGCCGACACAGGGCTTTAGTTCCTCTGACAATTTTTTTAAAGTTCTTTGGAATAATGCTCTTAAAGAGGGTTTTGATAAATCAAATTTTAAAAGTCATTTTGTAGCAGACAAAAGATTAAAATTTGATAGTAATGACATTAAAGCCTTTGCGATTCTTGGTGTTACAGTAGGTTTAAAATGGGACAAAATCCAACAAAAGTTTAAAAAACTTGTCAAAAAATTTCACCCTGATATTAATTCAGGAGATAAAAAATATGAAGAAAAGCTTAAAGTAATTACTTTAGCCTATACTCAATTAAAAAATACTTATAGGAACAAAATTGGAAAATAACCTTAATATTAAACCTGATATAAAATTATCAGTAAAGCAAACTTTTGGGATAGACTCAAATCTTGAAATTCAAGCTTTTTCAAAAAAAAATGAATATGTGCCTGAGATTGATAAAAATTATATGTTCGATAAAGATACTACTCTGGCTATATTGTCTGGTTTTGCCTTCAACAAAAGAGTTTTAGTTCAAGGATTTCATGGAACAGGAAAATCAACACACATAGAACAAATAGCTGCTAGACTTAATTGGCCTTGTATTAGAATAAATTTGGATAGTCATGTTAGTAGAATTGATTTAATTGGAAAAGATGCAATCACAATTAAAGATAATAAACAGATAACTGAGTTTAAAGAAGGTATATTACCTTGGTCAATCCAAAATCCAGTAGCACTAGTATTTGATGAATATGATGCAGGAAGGCCTGATGTAATGTTTGTAATTCAACGAGTTCTCGAAGCGGATGGTAGTTTTACTTTGTTAGATAAAAACAAAGTTATAAAACAAAATAAATATTTCAGGCTATTTGCGACTTCAAATACAGTTGGTCTAGGCGATACGACAGGACTTTACCATGGCACTCAACAAATAAATCAAGGGCAAATGGATAGGTGGAATATTGTAACTTCACTAAACTATTTAAGTCTAGAAAAAGAGATGGAAATTATTTTAGGTAAAAATAAAAATCTTAATAATTCAAAAGGTAAAGAAAAAGTCGCAAATATGATTAAAGTCGCTACATTAACAAGAAAAGGTTTTATTGCGGGGGATATATCTACAGTAATGAGCCCTAGAACAGTTTTACATTGGGTTGAAAATTTAGAAATTTTTAATGATATTGGCTACGCCTTTAGAGTAACTTTTCTAAATAAATGCGATGATTTAGAAAAAAATATTATTGCTGAATACTATCAAAGATGTTTTGGCGAAGAACTACCAGAGTCTATTGTAAATGCTCAAACCTAAATGAGTAAAGAAAATAATATTAAAGAAAAATTCAAACTAGCATTAATATCTACAGCCAAAGCAATTTCAGAAGAATATAATCAGAAACCGAACGAAAAAAATAAAAATTCAAAAAATATAGACCTTATTGAACTTGAAAACCTAAATACTAGGAATGATTTTATTAAATATAGGGCTGAATCTGATTCAAATGCATTAAGAAAAAAGTTTTCTAATAATCAAATCTTTAAATCAAATTACCCAAAAAATCTTTCATGTAAATCTCTTTATGATTTGTCTGAAAAGATAAGATGTGAACTTCTTGGTAGTAGAATATTAGAGGGTGTAAAAAAAAATTTTAACGAAAACTATATCTCGAAAATTAATTTAATAAAAAAGGATCAATTAAAAACAAAAGACGACGCTACAGTTCATGAAGCATTCGAATTATTCATGTTAAAAAAGTTTTTTAATATTAAATTAAATAAAATAAGTGAAAATATTCTGAATTTATGGTCAAGCGATTTTGATAAATCATTTGATAAGTATATAGATTTTTTAATTTTAAATGTTGAAAATCAAGAAAAATATAATAAAAAATTTTCCGAAATTCTTGAAGAAATGGGTATATTTGACGATACAAATGATAATCAAGATAATGAAAATGAAAAAAATCCTGAAAATCAAGGAGATGAAAATAGCAATAATGAAGATGAAAATTCCAATGACGATAACGAAAAAAAACAGCATGAAGATTCTCAAAATGTATCAGACTCTGACTACGACTTCAGTGACCATAAAATGGAGGATCAGTTAGTTGATTCTGACTCTGAAAAACAAAGCTCAGAAACTGTCGTACAAAAGTTAAATTTAGAAACTATTAATAAAGATTATAAAATTTTTACAAAGGAATTTGACGAAGTTTCAAAAGCAGAAAATTTGGAAAGTGTTGAAGAAATTACTAAATTAAGGAAAAATTTAGATCAACAATTAATTACGTTCCAAGACTTAATCACAAAACTTGCCAATAAACTCCAAAGACAACTCTTGGCTAGTCAAAAAAGATCCTGGGAATTTGATTTAGAAGAGGGTTTATTAGACACGTCAAAACTAACGAGAATAATTATGGATCCTTACAGTTCTTTATCTTTTAAAAAAGAAAAAGATTTTGATTTTAAAGATACTGTAGTTACGCTTCTTATAGACAACTCTGGATCAATGCGAGGGAGACCAATTACAATTGCAGCTATATGTGCTGATATTTTATCAAGAACTTTAGAAAGATGTTCTGTCAAAGTTGAAATTCTTGGTTTTACTACAAAAAATTGGAAAGGAGGTCTTTCAAGAGAAAATTGGAATAAAAAAAATAAACCTAAAAATCCAGGAAGATTAAATGATTTAAGACATATTGTTTATAAAAGTGCAGACACCCAGTGGAGAGTAACAAAAAATAATTTAGGATTGATGTTAAAGGAAGGTCTTTTAAAAGAAAATATAGATGGAGAAGCAATAAATTGGGCTTTTAATAGATTGCAAAAAAGGAAAGAAGAAAGAAAAATTTTAATGGTTATCTCGGATGGAGCGCCAGTAGATGACTCAACACTGTCTGTAAATTCTGGAGATTTTTTAGAAAAACACCTAAAAAAAACTGTAAAATTTATTGAAAATAAAAGCTCAGTGGAAATTCTTGCAATTGGTATTGGACATGATGTATCAAGATATTATTCAAAAGCAATCAAAATTACAGATGTTCAGGAACTTGGTGATGTAATGATTAATCAGTTAAGCGATTTATTTAATGATAAAAAAAAACTTCATTAATTCTATAATGAAGTAAGATCCTTATTTTTCCAAACTATGCTAACCTCAGCACCTGATCTAATTTTAGAATTTGAAATAATAATTGTTGCTAAATTTTTTTCTAAAAGAGTTTTTCCAATAAAAATACCAAGACCCATACCACTTTTTTTATTTTTATTTGGGATAAAATTATTTATATAAGGTTCACCAATTCTAGATAAAATTTCTTTTGAAAATCCAGGTCCATCATCCTCAATAGTAATTTGAGTTTTTTCATTGTCACTTTTTAAGTTGATAAAAACTTTATTTTTTGCAAACTTATTTGCATTTCCAATAAAATTTCGTAATCCATAAACAACCTCTATTAATTTTGGTATTTCAACAGCATTATTAAATTGACCTAAAACGAGATTGAATTCTTTTTTACTAATTTCCTCAAAAGACTTAATTATTTGGACAATATAATCTTTCATGGTTAAATTTTGATCTAAAAATTCATCATCTATTGAGGGATTAATACTTAATTTTTTCAATATATCTATACATCTGTCTACCTGACTCGACAATAAAACTAAATCTTTTTTAATATTTTTTTCATTTTTGAACTGATTATTTAATTCCTGTAAAATAATTTTAATTGTTGAGAGTGGAGTCCCAAGAGAATGTGCTGCGGCTGCGGCTTGTCCTCCTAAAGATACTAGTTCGTGTTCTTTTGCCATTATAGACTCCATTTTATTTAAAGCCTCTTTTCTTATCCTACTTTCAGTTCCAAAACTGATTGAAAAGTAACTTAAAAATAAAAGTACAATAATCAAAGACACAGGCACAGCGTAATAATAATATTTACTTACATGGAAATGGTCACTGAGCGGATAAGGAAGAGGTTTATAAAAAAACGTTAAAGCTAATATAGAAATTATGGTTAAAAAAACTAACAAAATACTAGTTTTTTTTGATAGGTAAATCGATGAAAATATACTTGGAACAATAATAAAAATAGAAAACGGGTTTATAATTCCACCTGTCAAAAAAACTAAAAAACTCAATTGTAAAATATCAAAACATAAAAAAATAAATGAAGACTTATCTGTAATTTGATTTTTTTTAAAAAAATAAATTAAATAAAAATTTAATAAAACACTAAAAATTATCAATAAATTTGTGTAAAAATATTCAAACCCAAAATCAAAAATAAATTTAACAATGTTTATAGTGATTAACTGACCTATAATTGCTATCCATCTTAAATTTATATATTCAAGTCTATTTAATGAAAAAAGCTTTGAAGTTTCAAAAAACCTCATTAGATATCTAAATTTGTAATATCTATTGCATTTGAAACTATAAAATCTTTTCTAAGAGCAACATCATTTCCCATCAGTGTATGGATAATTTTATGATCTTTTTTTATGTCTTTGGAATACTCAACTTTCAATAAGTTTCTAGTTTCTGGATTAAGGGTTGTATTCCATAACTCTTCTGGATTCATTTCCCCAAGGCCTTTAAATCTTTGGATGCTTAATTTAGACTTTTCTTCAGAAAACTTCTTTTCAAAATCTTTCATTCCTTTTTTTAAATTTTTTGAATTATTTAATATGTATCTTTCTAAATCTTTTTCATCTTTTATGTACGCACTTTTCATTCCTTTATTAATTTTAAAAAGTGGTGGTTGAGCTAAATATATATGACCACTTTCAATTAATTTATTAAAAGGTCTATTATTAAAAAAAGTTAGCAAAAGTGCTCTTATATGAGACCCATCAACATCTGCATCCGTCATTATAATAATTTTTCCATATCTAAGATCCTTTAATTCTATTTCATCATTTTTTGGATCCAAACCCAGTGCATTTATTAATGTTACGATTTCATTTGATGATATCATTTTTGATAAAGTTTTAGTTCTATAATCATTCTCATTTCCATTTTTTTTCTTTCCAGTATTGTCCACGTAAGTATTTAAAATTTTTCCCCTTAACGGAAGTACAGCTTGATATTCTCTATTTCTACCCTGTTTTGCAGAACCTCCTGCAGAATCTCCCTCAACAATAAATAATTCAGTTCCTTCTTGTTTAGAATTTTGACAATCAGCTAATTTGCCTGGTAAACCAGTTAACTCTAAGGCTCCCTTTCTTCTTACATTCTCTCTAGCCTTTCGAGCAACATCTCTCGCCTGAGCAGCTTGTATAATTTTTGCAAGAATAATTTTTGATATTGATGGATTTTGGTCAAACCATAAAGATAATCTTTCACTTATTAAAGTTTCAACAATATTTCTTACTTCAGAGGAAACAAGTTTATCTTTAGTTTGTGATGAAAACTTTGGATCTGGAATTTTAATTGATAAAACGCAAGTTAATCCCTCCTTAACATCATCACCTGAAATTGATAATTTATTTTTTTTTAAAAGGTTAAGTTCATTAGCATATTTATTTATTACTCTTGTTAAGGCACTTCTAAATCCCAATAAATGAGTACCACCATCTTTTTGAAAGATATTATTAGTATATGGATAAACATCCTCTGAATACATTAAATTCCATTGAAGAGCACACTCAATATCAATATTGTTTTTTTTACCTTCAATGAAAATTGGCTTTTTGAATAAATCATTACCATTTTTATTTTTTAATTTTTCTCTTTTCTCATCAAGAAAGCTTACAAATTCTATAATTCCACCATCGTACTTAAATGTATTTAATTTCGGTTTTTTTAAACTATTGTCATTTACAGAAATTGTTATTCCTTTATTTAAAAAAGCAAGCTCCCTCATTCTTTTATTAATTATAGTGGAGCTAAACTTAATTGAGGAAAATATATCTTTTGATGGCATAAAAGTAATTTTTGTTCCTGAGACTTTTGATTTCCCAATAGCTTTTAATGGTGATTTTGCATCTCCATTTTTAAATTCAATAAAATATTTTTTTCCATCTCTGTTTATTTCAAGCTCTAATTTTTCTGAAAGTGCGTTCACTACTGATACCCCAACACCGTGTAAACCACCAGAAACTTTGTAAGAGTCGTGATCAAATTTTCCACCTGCATGTAGTTGTGTCATAATTACCTCTGCGGCAGACTTTTTTTCACTTTTATGTATATCAACTGGGATTCCTCGTCCATCGTCTAAAACAGATATTGTTCCGTCAGAATTAATATTAACCTCTATATTTTTACAAAAGCCTGCTAATGCCTCATCTATGGCATTATCAACAACCTCATAAACCATATGATGTAATCCGGTTCCATCATCAGTATCTCCGATATACATACCGGGTCTTTTTCTAACTGCCTCGAGTCCTTTTAAAACTTTAATAGAGTCTGCCTGATAGTTTGATGTTGTAGTTTTATTCATTTATTTTTTTTGGAAAAGAATATTTATAACATTTTTTGAAAATTTAATAAAATTAGCAAAATACCATTGCTCAAATTAATGTTGAAAATGTTGACTTTTTGACCACTTTACCTAATTTTTTTTTAATTTTTTTTATTTTCTGTTTTTTGTGGTTTTTTAGCTCTGAATTTTAAAAAATTTTAAAAAGTAAAAAATTTGGCGGAGAGAGTGGGATTCGAACCCACGGTACCTGTAAGGGTACACACACTTTCCAAGCGTGCGCCTTAAACCTCTCGGCCATCTCTC
>MDTG01147994.1_pt1 | contig 14956 bp, 14 predicted proteins | sample 811421 | NCBI WGS metagenome assembly MDTG01 (sample SAMN05326645, study PRJNA326480) | marine metagenome | isolation source: seawater | place: Pacific Ocean: South East | collected 2011
CACCTGATATAAATTCTTTAAATAAATACTTTTTGTCTCTTTTAATTTCATTCCAAAATTTTTTGGAACCAGAATTTTCATGAGCGATATCATGAAAAACAAATATAGTTTTTTTAGTAGATACCGATAAAGCTAATTTAAAATCATTTTTCACTGATTGGTAATTGTGGTCTGCATCTATTAATATTAAATCAAAATTTTTTAATTTTTTTAGATTTTGAGTGATTTTAGGATCTTTAGTATCACCACAAAAGAGAATTAAATTTTTAAATCTTAAATTAGCAAACAAGGAATAACCATTTATATGTGGTCCAAATTTATCAATTGCAACATTTCTATCAAAATTAAAAAATTTATGCAAAATAGTATTTGAAAATCCATGACTAAAACCAATTTCTAAAAAATTCTTAATTTTATATTTTTTATCATTTTTTTTTAACTCGATAATCAAACTGGCAAATTCTTCAGGAATTTGTAGTAGATGATCGTAAAGACCATTAAATATTTTATAACCACCGCTTTCTATGGTTGTATTTTCCCTTAAAAAATTAATTAATTTTTTTTTATATGATGATGTAAAGTTAAAACTGTTATAAATATTTTTTAAGGACATTTTAATTGTTTATTATTTTTATCAATCGTTGTAAATATTAATAGTTAATTGATAAATTAAATGAAAGTTAAAAAAAAGAAACATTCAAAAAATATAAGAAAATCATTGTCTCTTATAAATAAAATTCAAAAAATAAGATCTAAAAATAATAAGAATTGGATGGACTTAGTTAAATTAAGTTTAAAATTAGATTTTAAAAAAACTTCAAAAATTTTATCTGGTATTTATAAAAATGATAATGAAATTGTAAAAATTACGAAAGAGATATCAAAATTAAATTAATGCTTTCTAGGTTAGTAAATTTTTTTTTATTATCAAAAGAGCAAAAAAATTTTGTAAATAATAATAAAAAAATTTTTAATTATTTTTCTGATAAAGAAAAAAAGTCTAGTAAAATTTTGGTTGAGTTTAATAACTGGAAACCTTTTCATGTATCTAATTCATTTTTATTAAATTATTTAATTAAAAAGTATGATGCTGAGGCAATTTCATATGAAATATTTAGAAATCTTCATAAAGAGAAAAGTTATTTTCAAATTCTAAAGTGGTATTTGGGAAATTATTTTAACTTAAAAACTTTTTATATCTATAGATCATTTAATGTTAAAAAATTTATAAGACCTAAATTTTCAAGAAAAGTTTATCAATTAGCTCAAAAAGAATTTATAAAAAATATTGTTTTATTAAAAAAAAAATCAAATATTGAAAAATTAGTAGTCAACAATATTTGGATAGGAGATATTTTTTATGATAGTTACTTAAAAAAATTCGATAAAATCACAATAGATATTAATTCTGAGAATTTAGGAAACTATTTTAAAGAGTTTCTCTGTATATTTTTTTTTTGGTATGAATATATAAAAGAAAATGATGTTAAAGCAGTTTTATCAAGTCATGGTGTCTACTCATTTGCTATCCCCTTGCGAATAGCAAGTTATTTAAAATTAGACGCATTCGTTGCTAATGAGCAAAAAATTTACAGATATAGAAAAAATGATATATCTTTTAAAAAAAATTTAACAGGTAATTTCTCTGAATACAGATTTTTTAAAAGCACTTACGAAAGTTTTGGAAAACAGAAAAAAAGAGATATTTTGAAAAATGGTCTTAATATTTCTAAAAAAATCTCAAAAAAATCTCAAAAATTATTCTATTTAAATGATGAAAAGATTTTTAAAACTAAAAATATTCACAAGTCTTTGTTAAAAAAAAAAAATTTGAGAGTATTGATTTCTGCCCATGCGTTTCTTGATAGTCCACATGCATTTGGAAGACACTTATTTGAAGATTTTTCTGAATGGTTTAAATTTTTAGGGAAAATTATAAATAAAACAAATTACGAATGGTTTATAAAACCGCATCCTAATAAAGATGAGACCTCTATAAAAGCAATTTATAAATTTGTTAATGACAACCCAAAAGTTAAATTAATTAATTCACATTATAATATTAATCATATAAGTAAAATGAAGATAGATTTTGCATTAACTATTTTTGGTGTAGTTGCTAGAGAATATCCATTGAGAAAAATAAATGTCATTAACGCATCTAAAGTTAACCCTCATAATTTACACAATTTTAGTTATACTTGTGAAAATATCAAACAATATGAAAAAGTTTTGCTAAATTTGAGAAAATTTAAATATTTTCCAAATAAGAAAGACTTAAACCTATATCATTATATGAATGATAAATATTTTAACAGAAATTATCTTTTCAAAGATTTTGATAAAGAAGTGTCTAAAGCAAAAGGTATAAAAAACTTTTATAATAATAATTTTTATAAACGTTGGCTTAATTACTCTAATCAAATGATAAATAAAAGAATTTTTAATAATATTAAAAATTTTGAAAAATCAAATGATTATGCTATGAGTTTAAAACATCAGACTGACTCAAATGATAATAAGTAATAAAATTCATATATCAAATAAATCAAAACCTTTGTTAGTTGCAGAAATATCTGCAAATCACTCTGGAAGCAAATCTAGATTTTTAAAGCACATTATTGAAGCAAAAAAATCTGGAGCAGATTTAGTAAAAATTCAAACCTATGAAGAAGATAGTATTTGTTGTAATCCAAAAAATATTAAAAAAGATTCAGAAATGTACCAAAAAACAAAAAAACTTTATAACTTATATAAAAAAAGCAAAACTCCTTTTAGATGGCATAGAGATGCTTTTAGATTGGCAAAAAAAAATAATATAGAATTATTTTCAACACCTTTTAGTTTAGATGCCGTAGACTTTTTGGAAGAATTTAATCCTAAAATTTATAAAATATCATCCTTTGAAATTACAGATTATCAGTTAATAACAAAAATAGCATCACTAAAAAAACCAATTATTGTATCTTCTGGCATGTCAACGTTATTTGAGGTGAAAAGGTGCATTAAGTGGATTAATAAATACCATAATAAAATTATTATTTTATATTGTGTTTCAGGTTACCCAACACCTGAGGATCAATTGAATTTAAATTCAATCAAAACGTTTAAAAAAAATTTTAAGAATAATTTTATAGGACTATCTGACCATACTAAAGATATTTTTTCATCTTTAGCAGCCAGTACTATTCCCGTAACTTTAATAGAAAAACACTTTATAATTGACAATAAAAAAACTTTTGACTCTGAATTTTCTATTAACCCATACCAATTTAAACAATTATCTATTGGTTTAAAAAAAATGCATAATGTGTTTGGTGTAAATAAAATTTTCTTAAAAAATTCAGAAAAAGAAAATTTGAAATTTCGAAGGTCGATTTTTGCAAAAAAATTTATTCAAAAAAATCAAAAAATCCAAAAAGAGGATTTGATCACTTTTAGACCCAAAATAGGTATATGTGCGTCCTCGTTTAATAAGGTTATTGGAAAAAAATCAAAAAAAAATATTTTAAAATTACAGCCAATTTATAGAAAAGATTTAGTTTAGGTTTTTAAGTAATTTAAAAAAAATATTATAACAATTTTTTTTTAAAAATTTTGCGCACTTTCTTTAGATCTTCTTTTGTATCTACAGCAATTGAATTTTTTGACATCTTAATCATTTTTACATCTAATCCTAATTCTAAAAATCTATTTAATTCACAGTCTTCAAATGACTCTAACATAGTTTTCTTTTTTGATTTAGAGAATACTTTCAAAGCTTCATAAGGAAGTGAATATATACAAACTTGTCTCCAGGCTTTCTTAAATTCATGTTTTTTTGTAGTCGGAATTCCTGCTCTAGATTGATATAATAACCTTCCATCATTTCTAAAAACCACTTTTGGAATATTTCCTGATAAAAATTGCTTCTTATCTTTTATTTCTGTATAGCCATTAATAATAGTTTTTGGCAATTTCAAAGCCTCTTTAATAAGTTTTTTTAAATCTTGAGTATCACAAAGAGGTTCATCACCTTGAACATTTATGTAAAATTCTGCTTTTATTTTTTTTGCTACTTCAGCTATTCGGTCAGTTCCTGTTAAGCATTTTTCAGAAGTCATTAAACATTTGATACTATTTTTTTTGCAAACCTCTAAAATTTTTTTGTTTTCTGTAGCTACAAATATTTGACTTCTCATTGAAACCTTTAAACATCTTTTAAATGTTTTTACAATCATAGGTTCTCCCGAAATATTTAAAAGTGGTTTTCCTGGAAGTCGAGTTGATTTATATCTTGCGGGTATAACTATTATATATTTAAATCTTTTTTTCTTTTTCATTTTGAATTTGTTAAATACTTATATGAATTATTCTGGTAATTTTTAGTAAGTTTTTCTAAAAAATAACCACTAATATAATCTATACTCAAATGAGAGTGTTTTAAGATTGCAAATTCGTGCATAAAAAAAATGACAAAATATATTCTATATCCTATTAAATGATAATTAATATGAAAAAATTATCAATTTTAATTTTATTTAAAGGTTCTGCAGGAGAAGGAGATTGGCTGTTACCAATAGTTTCAAAATTTTCAAAAAAATATAACGTTTTTACATATTTTAAAACAAAAAGAGCTTTTTCGAATTTCAAAGAAAATAAGATTATTTATCTAAAGTGGAAAAAAATAAATAATAAGTTTTATGTAGATAACTTTTTAAGATGTTTTTTTTGGAAAATTTTTAGAAAAATTTTTATTAAATTAAATATTAGTTATAATAGTGATTTTTTTAATGATAAAATTCACAACATTAATTATTTAAAAAAAAAATTTTTGAAAAATAATAATAATAATTTTTTTAAATTCATATTTAGTGAGTTCAATTATCCAAATAGCTGGTATGAAAATGCATTAAAAAACAATGATAACTCTTTAGTTGTCCATTATCCACATTCTCCGTTTATCACTTTTTTTAAAAAAAAATATAAAAGGAAATATAAACTAAATGGAGATATTTTGCTTTTAAACAGTAAATTAGATAAAAAAAGATGGATTGATTTTATCCCAGAAAAAAAAATTTTTTCATTTGGTATACCAAGATTTGATCCAATATGGGTTAGAAAAATTTTAGATTTTGATAAGAAAACTTTTAAAAAAAATAATAAATTTATAATAACCATCCCTTATAAATCTTATTTTAAAACTTTTCCTGAAAAAAAAACATTTTTGAAAAATCATTTTTTGGAAATTATTAAAGTTATCATGAATAACCCAAAGACTGTTCTTTACATAAAATTACACCCAAGAATGCGCTGTGAATATTCAAAAAAAATGATTTTAGATTTATCGAAAAAATATCCAAACAGAATTATTTTAACACAGAAGCATTTATTTAATTTGGCTAAATTTTCTGATCTTTTTTTATGTCCAACAAATTCATCTACAATATTAGATTCTATTTATTTCAAGACCCCAACTTTACAGTTTCAAATCCCAATCAAAAATATAGATCTCAAAGAAAATTTCAATCCTTATCTGGAACAAAAAAAAATTTCAATAATTTTAAGAGATTTAAAAGAATTAAAAAAAATTGTTAAAAGTTTACATAAGAAAAAAATTGATAAAAGATTTAAGATACAACAACTAAGATTTAAAAAATACTTTGAATACAAATATTCAATTCAAAAAATTGAAAATTTTTTAGAATTAAAATATGATAAAAAATTTAATTAATATTAATAGATTCAAAAGGTTTTATGATTACAAAATATATTAAGGAAAAAATTAAAATTTTATTATTTAAATTTAATTTTAAACTACAAAAAATTTATGTTCAAAAAGAGTACAATTTTGAGACACCTCCATTAAAACTAATTGAAAAAATGAGAGAAAGTAAAGGCATTTTTCATATTGGTGCTCACAGAGGGGGTGAGGCTCCAATTTATGAGTGGTTTGGAAAAAAAGTCATTTGGGTGGAAGCTAATCCAAAAATTTTTATAGATTTGCTGATTAATATTAAACCATTTAAGTTTCAACAAGCCATTTGTGCTTTATTGACAAATAAAGATAATGAAAAAAGAAAATTTTTTATTTCAAACAATGACTCTGCGTCATCATCGATCTACAAACTTGGAAGCTTGAGTGAAGGTAATAAATCATTATGGAAAAATAAGAATATTAAAATGATAAATGAAATGTCTTTAGTTTCTAAAAAATTAGATACAATTATAAGAGAAAGTGAAATTGACATGAAAAACTATGATCATTGGGTAATAGATGTTCAAGGAGCTGAAATGGAAGTTCTTGAGGGATCTAAACAAAATTTAAAATTTTGTAACTCTCTATTTATTGAGGTAAGTAAGGGAGAAGTTTACTTAAAAGGGAGTCAATGGAACGAAGTTAAAAATTTTTTAATGGGTTTTAATTTGATCCCAATTAATGAAATTCAATCTGAACATGAAAATGTCTTATTTGTAAGAAAGATTAATCGAAATTAAATTTTTTATAAAATATGTATTTGTGTATAATCCCAGCAAGAGCAGGAAGCAAAAGAATTAAAAACAAGAACATTAAAAAATTTCTTGGATTTCCTATAATTAAATATTCTATAGAAGCAGCTAAAAATTCAAAACTATTTAAAAAAGTTATTGTATCCACAAATAGTATGAAAATAAAAAAAATTGCTTTGCAATACGGTGCTTCAGTGCCATTTTTGCGATCCAAAAATATATCTGATGATTTTACACCTTTAAAAAAAGTATTAATTAGTACCTTAAAAAAAATTGATAATTTACCTAAATATTTTTGTTTAGTATACGCAACCGCACCATTAATAGACAAAAAAGATTTACAAAAATCTCTTTCTATTTTAAAAAAAAATACAATTTATGCAGAATCAATTTTGTCAGTATCCAAATATTCTAAACCAATTCAAAGAGCTTTAAAAAAAAATAAAAAAAATTATTTGGACTTTATAAATAAAAAGTACTCTTCTAAAAGGTCGCAAGACTTAGAAGATACTTATTTTGATGCTGCACTTTTTTGCTGGTTTAATACAGAACGTTATCTTAAAAAAAAAGGTCAAAACTTGAAAACTTTGCCTTATTTAATACAAGATTCAAAAACCCATGATATTGATGAGAAAAAAGATTGGAAAATTGTAAAAAAAAAATTTTTAAATTTGAGAAAAAATAATCAAAGAAACTTTTAACAAATTATTTATAGTTATTTTTTAAATAGTATATTAAAAAAGGAATTGAAATGTTTAGTAATAAATCAATTTTGATAACAGGTGGCACAGGTAGTTTTGGTAGTGCATTCATTGATTATATAGAAGAAAATAAGATTAATTTTAAAAAAATCGTAATTTTTAGTAGAGATGAATTTAAACAAGATTTATTAGAAAAAAAAATACCATCAAATTTAAAAAGTAAATTTAGGTTTTTTCTAGGAGATGTTAGAGATAAATCGAGATTAGCTAGTGCTTTAAATAATATTGATATTGTTATACATGCCGCTGCTTTAAAACAAGTTCCTAAAGCTGAATATGATCCTTTTGAATTTATTCAAACCAATATAATTGGTTCGCAAAATATAATTTCTTCCTCAATTGAGCAAGGTGTAAAAAAAGTAATTGCTCTCTCAACAGACAAGGCAAGTAGTCCCGTAAATCTTTATGGCGCAACAAAGCTATGCTCTGATAAACTTTTTATATCAGCAAACAATATTAAAGGTTCGAGTAAAATTAATTTTTCAGTGATTAGATATGGAAATGTTTTAGGGAGCAGAGGTTCTGTTTTGCCAGAATTGAAAAAAAATAAAAAAGTTTCTTTTGTTACTGATAAAGAAATGACAAGATTTAATATCAGTTTAGAACAAGCCGTTGAATTAGTTTTTTGGTCATTAAAAAATTCTATAGGGGGAGAAATTATTGTGCCAAAAATTCCCAGCTATAAAATTCTTGATTTTGTTAAAGCTGTTAATCCAAATTCCAAAATAAAAATTATAGGTATAAGACCCGGTGAAAAAATTCATGAAGAAATGGTTGCTCGGAACGAAAGTCATAATACATTAGAATTGAAGGATAAATATTTAATTGTAAATAACTTTTCCAAAAATAAAATTTTTGAATATTATAAAAAAAAGTTTAAAGCCAAAAAAGTTATAAAAAATTTTAATTATTCCTCAGAAAAAAATAAGTTTTTAACCATTGATCAATTAAGAAAAATAATAAAAAAAAATGATTTTTAATGGTGGTCAAAAAATTGACAAAAAAGATATTAAAAGCGTCTCTTTAGCATTAAAAAATTCTTTAATAACTTCTGGACCTTTAGTTAAAGAATTCGAGGAAAAGATAAAAAAATATGTAAATTCAAAATTTGCTTTGACCTGTAGCAGCGGTACTTCAGCAATACATTTGGCATTTGAGGCTATTAATGTTTCAAGTGGAGATGTTGTAATTATGCCATCAATTAATTTTATTTCTTCATTTAACATTGCGAAATTAACAAGAGCAAAAGTTTATTTAACTGATGTAGACAATAAAACAGGGCAAATGACACCAAAAAATCTTATAGATTGTATTAAAAAGAATAACCTAAAAAAAATAAAAGCTGTCATTACTATGTATTTAGGTGGTTCACCTGAGCATATTAGCAGCTTTAATTCATTGAAAAAAAAATATAAATTTTTTTGGATAGAGGACGCTTGCCATGCATTTGGTTCTTCATATTTTTATAAAAAAAAATATAAAGTTGGATCTTGTAAACATGCAGATATATCAACATTTTCGTTTCATCCACTAAAAACTATTACTACTGGTGAAGGTGGCGCTGTGACAACTAACAATAATAAATTTTATATTAAAATGAAAAATTTTAGATCCCAAGGCCTTTTGGCAGATAGAAAATTTCATTGGAAGTATCATAGGAGTGGATTAGGGTTAAATTATAGAATGAATGATATTCAGTGTGCTTTAGGCATTTCTCAACTTTCAAAAATTAATAGTATTACTAAAAAAAGAAGGAATATTGCCAAAAATTACGATAAATTACTATCAACAATACCAAGCTTTGTTAGTATTCCTAAATATGAAGATAAAAATGTTTCCTCAAGTCACTTATACTTAGTTTCTATTAATTTTTCAAAACTTAAGGTCAAAAAAGATTTTTTATTTAAATATTTTTTAAAAAGAAAAATTAGATTACAATTTCACTATACTCCAATATATTCTTTTAAAAATGCAGAATTTTCGGGAATTTGTGAAAAGAAAAATTCTCGAAAGTATTTTTTAAAAGTTGTAAGCATTCCAATTCATTTAGGAATTAATTTTTCACATCAGAAATTGATTTTTAAAACTTTTAAGACTTTTTTTCAAAAATATAAAAAAAATTAAAAGATGCTAAAATATTTGAAAATTATTTCACCAAAATATAAAATTTGGGTAACTATCTTTTTATTTTTGTCTTTGTTGAATATTATTCTAGACACATTTAGTATAATTTTAATATTACCTCTGATTCAAATTTTATTTGATACAGGAGAGGTTTCTGGAAAATTATTAGATATTTTTAATGTAATTAATAATTTTTTGTTAGGAGATTTTTTTGATAATGAAAAGGATGTAAAAATTTTTTTTCTAACCTTTTTCGTTATTACTTTTATTTTTAAGAATTTATATCAAATTTTCTTCAATTATTTTCAAAATATATTGTTTGGATCAATTGAGGCTGATGTTTCAATAAGAATTATTCAGAAAAATTTATCTGAAAGCACTCTTATAAATAATAAAAAAAGTTTAGCTGAAACACTTAGGGACTCAAATAATTATTCATCTATTTTTGCACATAATTATTTAGTGCCGTTAATAAATATAGTTATCGATATAAGTGTATTTGTTCTCATTTTATCATTTATTGGATATAATTTTTTTCATGAAACTTTAATTATAAGTTTGTTTTTTGGTGTTCTTTCTCTCATTTATTTTTTGATTATAAGAAAAAAAATTAAACTTATTGCAGTAGGTGCAGAAAATGCACAAAAACTTAAATTTAAATCTGTGATAGATAGTTTTGATTTATTTAAAGAAGTAAAAATTTTTAATTTATATGATTTGTTTTTAAGATCTTTTAGTAAGCAAGCTTATAGAATTATAAAAATGCAAAACTATTTATCAATGGCAAGATATGTATCGAAACCAGTAATTGAAATTTCATTTATAATAGGAATAAGTTATTTATTATATATTTTATTAGATACTGAAAAAAACTTAACAGAATTTTTACCAAAACTTTCGCTCTTTGCATTTGCTGCAATGAGAATTCTTCCATCAATCAATAAAATAAATATGATGGTTCATAGAATAAGTATGTCAGAACCAATTTTGAAAAATCTCAATAATCAGTTAGATAAATTCAAATTTACTAAAAATTTAAATAATCATAAAAAATTGCCATTTAAAAGCGATATAAAAATACAAAATTTATGTTTTAAATATCCTGAGTCAAATGATTTTATTTTTGAGAAAATTAATCTAACAATAAAAAAAAAATAAATCATATTTTATATTTGGAGATTCAGGTGTGGGCAAATCTACTTTTGTAGATTTAATTTTAGGATTATTACAACCAACAGACGGTAAGATTCTCTTGGGCAATAGTGATATTAAAAAGAATATTTCAAATTGGCAAAAAAAATTAAGTTATGTCTCTCAAAAACCAAATTTAATTAATGACACTCTTATAAAAAACATAACTTTGTTTTCAGAGAATGAAAAGGAAGATATGAAAAAATTTGGTGAAATAGTTAAACTATTAGATCTCGAAAATCTGCTAAAAAATAATCTTAAAATAGGAGATAAAGGCAAAGTTCTATCTGGTGGACAAATTCAAAGGGTAGCTATTGCAAGATCCTTGTTCAAAACTTCAAAAATACTTGTAATAGATGAAGGCACATCTGGTCTAGACAGTAAAAGCGAAATTAAGATTATCAAATCAATACTGAAGTATAAAAAAAATATTGCTATTTTGTTTATATCTCATAAAAAGCATCTAAAGAAATATTTTGACTATACTCTTGAAATTCGAAATAAAAAAATTAAAGCGACAAAAATATAATGTTTGAAAAAGCTTTAATATAAGTTTTTAGATATGAATTATAAATTTTAATTTTGTTCAACATCATGATTAAATACTTTTTAAATATACCAAGTATCACAAATTTAGAAAAAAAATATGTAAATGATGTTTTGAAAAAAGGATGGCTATCATCAAATGGAGAACACACTAACATATTTGAAAAAAAATTTAGACTATTCTTAAAAAGGAAATTTTCTCTAGCAGTTCAAAGTGGAACAGCTTCAATTCATGTAGCTTTAAAAGCACTAGGAGTTAAAAGTGGTGACAAAATAATAATCCCAAATTATACCTGTGTTTCAAATATATCAGCTGTTTCTCAATGTGGAGCAATTCCGGTAATTGTAGAAATAGAAAAAGATACGCTTGGTCTTGATTTTGAAGAGGTTAAAAGAGCTTTCAAAATTCACAAACCTAAGGTTTTGCAATTAGTTCATGTTTATGGTTTTCCAGCAAGAGATACCCAAAAGATTATTAACTTTTGTAAAAAAAATAAAATAAAGGTCATAGAAGACTCAAGCGAGTCTCTTGGAGCAAAAATTGGAAATAAACTCATAGGTACATTTGGGGACATTGGAGTTTTTTCAATCAGATCAGAAAAAATGATTGGGGTAGGTGAAGGTGGAATTTTAGTGACTAGTGATAAAAAAATATTTAATAGGATTAAATTGTTATCATCAAGAAACTCACCATTTAGATCTTCAAAAGATCCATATTGGAAAAAATATTATACTGAAGGTGAAGGGTACAATTATTTATTACCACATCTCTTAGGCGCTTTGGGTAGAGCTCAGATTGAGCGATTTAAAAAAGATATCTTGAAAAAAAAGGTTTCTTTAGGGCAGAATTATAGATCAATTTTCAAAAATGACTCTTTTTCTTTTACTCAAAAAAAAATTAAAAATCATAAGCCTGTTTATTGGTTGAATAGTATATATTTTAAAAATTTCAGTAGTAAAAAAGTTTTTAAGATAGGTGAAGAATTAATTAAAAACGGGATAGAGATTAGATCTGGATTCTGGCCATTAAGTAAAATGAGAAATTTTAGATTAATATATTTAAGAAATAAATTAAACAATTCCGAGGATATTTTTAACAAGTCTATTGTATTGCCGTCAGCTTATGCACTTAAAAAAGAAGATCTTATTAAGATTAAAAATATTTTATATAAGATAATAAAAAGAATTGGAAATTAAAATATATTTATAATGTTTTATAGAGTAATCAAAACTAAAGTTAAAAATCAATGGAAGCTATGAATAAAATAAAATGGCAGGATATTGCATTGAAATATCTTGAAGTTTTCAATGATAGCTAAGGTTACTAATTGGAAGATAAAATTTAATGAAATATTTAATTTAAATGATAATTGCCTAAAAATTTGAAGTTATGAAAATATACTTCGATCATAAAATATTTTTTTTGCAAAAATATGGAGGAATATCAAAATATTTTATAAAATTAGCAGAGAGTTTATCTAAAATTGGTAATAATCAAATAAAAATAATATCCCCAATTTATGTAAACGAATATCTTAAAAGATTTGATAAAGATAAAGTTATTAAATTTTGCTATTTAAAAAAAAATTATAAAAATACAACTTTTTTAGGAAATTTTATTAATTCAAAGTTTACAAATATCTATACAAGTTTTCAAAAACCAAATATTTTTCATTTAACTTATTTTTCAGAAAAAAGTTTTATCAAAAAGAAAATGCCAATTGTAATTACTGTTTATGATTTAATACATGAAAAATATTCTAATAGTTATAAATATAATCAAAATTTAAAAAAAGAATATTTGAAAATTGCAGACCATATTATTTGCATTTCACATAACACAAAAAAAGATTTACAAAAATATTATAACATAGATGAAAAAAAAATTAGTGTAATTCATCTTGGAGTAGAACAAAATAGTTTAAACGTTATCTTGAAAAGTAATAATGAAAAACCTTATATTTTATATGTAGGTGAAAGAAAAAAATATAAGAATTTTTTAAAATTTATTTCAGCTTTTTCTTTATCAAATCATCTGAAAAAAAATTTTCAAATAGTTTGTTTTGGTGGTGGTAATTTTACTCAAAACGAAATTGATTTTTTTAAAAGTAAAAATATAAAGTTAGATTTAATAAAACAAATAGAAGGTGATGATGATCATTTAGATTTTTATTATAAAAATGCATCATTATTCGTTTTCCCATCACTATACGAGGGTTTTGGATTACCAATACTTGAAGCAATAAGTAAAAAATGTCCAATTGCATGTAGTGATATTGAGATTTTTAGGGAAATTGGGCAAAATTTAGTTAATTATTTTGATCCAAATGATGAAATAAGCATTAAAACGACTATTGAAAAAACATTGGATAATATTCATCAAGAAAAAATTAAGATTGATAATAATTTTGATCAATTTACAAAAAAATTTACATGGGATAATTGCGCAAGAAAAACACTAGATGTTTACAAAAAAATTTCATTATGAAAAAAAAGGTAGCTTTAATATTTGGTGTCACTGGACAAGATGGATCATACCTAGCTTATGAATTAATTAAAAAAAATTATGATATAATTGGAATAACTAAGAATAGAAAAACTCAAAATTTAAAACGATTAAATATCATAAATAAGATAAAATTGATTGAATTTGATTATAGAAATTATTCAAAATTGATTCAAATTTTTAAAAAAAAAACACTTTAATGAAATTTATTTTTTAGCAGGAGAAACTTCTGTAAAAAAATCAGAGTTTGTTACATATGAAAGTATTGCATCTAACACAATGGTATGCCTTTACATTCTGGAATATATCAGGTCTCAAAAAAGAAAGATTAAATTTTTTAATGCATCCTCTGGAGAAATCTTTGGTGGAGTTAAAACTAATAAAAAAAAATCATCAGAAAATAGTCCTTACGAACCAAAAAGTTTTTATGCACTTTCAAAAGTGATAAGTCTTGAAATAATAAAATCATATAGAAATCAATTTAACATATGGGCGTGTAGTGGAATTTTTTTCAATCACGAGTCGCCACTAAGATCAAAAGGTTTTGTTGTAAAAAAAATTATTGACAAAGCAAAGTTAATTAAAAGAAATAAAAAGTTAAAACTTAATATTGGCAACATTCATATCTCTCGAGATTGGGGATGGGCTCCAGATTATGTTGATGCAATAATAAAGATTATTAGAAGAAATAATCCTTCAGATTTCGTCATATCTACTGGGAGATCAACAAAACTTAAAAAAGTTATAAAAATCGTATTTAGTTATTATGGTTTGGATTACAAAAAATTTACCAAAGTAAATAAAAAATTTTTTAGAAAAAACGAAATTTTAAATTCTATAGGAAATAGTAATAAAGCAAAAAAAGTTTTATCATGGAAATCAAAAACCAATATAGAAAAAATTTTAAAAAATATTATTGAGGAAAGATTGTTTTAGATGAAAATCTTAATTACAGGTGTTGCTGGATTTATTGGTTTTAGTTTAGCAAAAAAACTATTAGAGATGGATCATAAAGTTTATGGAGTAGATAATCTCGACCAATACTACTCAAAAAAATATAAAAATTTACGATTAAATTATTTAAACAGAATTAGCAAATTTAGGTTTAAAAAATTAGATTTATCAAATAGAAAAAAAACATTTAATTATCTTAAAAACAAAAAATTTGACTATATTTTTCATTTTGCAGCTCAAGCTGGTGTAAGATATACAGCGCAAAATCCAAAAAAGTATGTTGAAACTAATATTTATGGTTATTTGAATATTTTAGACTCTATAAAAACAAAGCCCAAAATTTTGTTTTATGCCTCCTCTAGTTCTGTTTATGGGGAACAAAAAA
>MDTG01244726.1_pt1 | contig 14956 bp, 12 predicted proteins | sample 811421 | NCBI WGS metagenome assembly MDTG01 (sample SAMN05326645, study PRJNA326480) | marine metagenome | isolation source: seawater | place: Pacific Ocean: South East | collected 2011
CGGCGCCTACCAGGTGCTCTACATCGACGAGGCCAACCTTGCCGAATATGTCTCGGCCGGCTGGGTCTACCCGCTCGGCGAGGTGGTTCCCGAAAGCTATGACATCGGCGATTTCCGGACCGACCTGAGCAACGTCGCGACGGTCGACGGCGTGCAGTATTTCGCGCCCTTCGTGGGCGGTGGCGACGTCATGATGTATCGCACCGACCTGCTCGAAGAGGCCGGCATCGAACCGCCCGCCACGCTCGACGAGATGGTCGCGGCGATCAAGACGCTCGACGAGGCCGACAACGGTGCACATGGCTGGTCGGCGCGCGGCCAGCGAGGCTCGGGCATGAACGTCTGGCGCTGGACGCCCTTCTTCCGCGCGATGGGCGGCGAATGGCTCGACGACGGCGGCATGCCGGCGTTCAACGGCGAGGCAGGCGTCGAGGCGACCGAGCTCTACACCGAGCTCATGGACTACGCCCCGCCGGGCATCGCGACCTTCAACTGGTCGGACTCGGTCGAGGCATTCAGGGGCGGTCAGGTCGCCATCCTGATCGAGTCCGACGTCTTCGGTCCGTGGATGGAAGACCCCGAGAAATCCTCGATCGTGGGCAAGGTCGGCTACGCACCGCCGCCCGATCCGCTGCCGTCCGCCGGCTGGGCACATGGCTGGGCGGTCTCGAAAGTCGGCGCCTCGGATGACTGCACGAAGACCGTCGCAGGCGATTTCGTCGGCTGGGCGACCTCGAAGGAGATGGAACAACGGCGGCTCGAAGCGGGCATCGCCTCGGACGTCGGTCGCACCTCGACGCTGCAGAGCGACGCTTTCAAGGAGCTCGTGCCGCAGGACTACATCGACGCGCTGCTCGAGACCGGCCCGAAGACCGACCTGCTGATCATGACCAGCCCGGTCTGGCCCGAGATCGGCGACACGCTCGGCCTGACGCTCGAGGAGATCTTCTCCGGCACGCGGGACGACGTTCAGGCGGCCTTGGACGAAGCTGCCTTCTTCGCCGAAGACAGCCTGATGCGGCTGAAGTAACGCCGCTCTGCCGGCCCGGTGCGCCGTTGCTCCCCTGCGCACCGGGCCCCATTCCCAAGAAGGATAGGACATGACCCGGAAACGGTTCGTCACCCTGACGCTGGTGCCGGCGATCGGGCTCCTGGCTACGCTGGCGCTCGTCTCGATTGCCGGCGCGGTCTGGTTCGCCGTCATGAACCGCACCCTGCGCTCGCCCGACTACGACTTCGTCGGCGCCTACAATTTCCTGCGCCTGCTGCGCGACCGGCGCTTCTTCAACGCGCTCGAGATCTCCGCCATCTGGGAGGCGGTGACCGTCGCGGGCACGCTCGCGCTTGCGGTCTTCCTTGCCGTGCTGATCTTCGAGACCGTCAAGAAGCCGCTCTACCGCAACCTGATCTGCTTCGCGTTCCTCGTACCGGTGCTGCTGCCGCGCGTCGCCGCGGCCTTTATCTGGCGGTTTCTCTACTCGCCGTCTCTCGGGGTGCTCAACTACCTCTGCGGCCTCGTGGGGATCGGGCCGGTCGAGTTCCTCGCCGATCCCTCGCTCGCACTCATCTCGGTGGCGGCGGTCGACATCTGGCAATGGGGGCTGTTCTTCACCGTGATCCTGCTGAAGCTGCTCGAGACCCTGCCCCGCGACCCCATCGAGGCGGCGATGCTCGACAACGCGCGCACCTGGGAGATCCATGCCTTCGTGACGCTGCCGATGCTCAAGGGACCGCTGATCAGCCTCGCGCTCGTCAAGGCGGTGGAGAGCCTGCGCTCGTTCGACCTCATCTTCGTGATGACCGGCGGCGGTCCGGGCACGGCGACGGAGACGCTCGATCTCTACGCCTACCAGATGGGGATCAACATGGGCGGCCGGATTTCCTATGCCTCGGCGATGTCGCTGCTGCTGCTGGTCGTCACCACCGTCGCCTTCACCATCATCTGGAAAGCGGGGAAGAAATGGGCAAGCTGATTTCCGCGACACTCACCCGAGCGGTGCTGGCGGTGCTGATCGTCGTCGCGCTGGGACCGATCCTCTGGACCGTGCTCGGCGCCTTCAAGGAACTGCGCGACATCGTCACCCCGGTGCCGAAGCTGTTCTTCGAGCCGACCCTCGAAAACTTCGCCACGATCCTGCGCAATCCCACGATCCGCGACGGGCTGCTCAACTCGGTCATCGTCGTCTCGGCCGCCGTGCTGGTCGGCGCGGTGCTGGGCATACCCGCGGCGCATACCCTGGCACGCCACGCCCGCAAGTGGGGCGACGACGTGCAGTTCTTCGTGCTGTCGCTGCGCTTCATGCCGCCGGTTGCCATCGCGATCCCCTTCATCGTGATCTACCTCGACCTCGGCATCTACGACACCCTCTTCGGACTGGTGCTGGTCTACCTGATCGTCACCGTCTCTACGGTGATCTGGCTCGCCGTTCCGGCCTTCGAACGCGTGCCCCGCGACATCGAGGAAGCCGCTGCCATGGAGGGCTGCGGCCCCGTCGAGATCTTCTGGCGCTTCTCGCTTCCGGTGGCCGCCCCGTCGCTCTTCGGCGCGCTGGTCTTCACCTTCGTGCTGGTCTGGAACGAGCTGCTGCTGGCGCTCACCCTCGCGGCGCAGAACGCCACGCTTCCGGTCGTCGCGGCCTCGATCACCTCGCTTGGCAAGGAGGTGCCCTGGGGCGTCATCAATGCCGCGACGGTGCTCCTGGTGCTGCCGCCGCTCGTCTTCATCGGCCTGCTCATGGGCCTTCTCAACACCATGGTCCGCAGCGGCCCGAAATAGGACACTCCCATGGCCAACATTTCCTGCAACGACATCGTCAAATCCTACGGTGGCCACCCGGTCATCGAGGGGCTCGACCTCGACATTCCCGACCACGAGTTCGTGGTGTTCCTCGGCCCCTCGGGCTGCGGCAAATCCACCATGCTGCGCATGATCGCGGGGCTCGAAGAGGTCACCGGCGGACGCATCGCCATCGGCGGGACCGACGTCACCGACCTGCCCCCGGGCGAGCGCGGCGTCGCCATGGTGTTCCAGAGCTACGCGCTCTACCCGCACATGAGCGTTGCCGACAACATCACCTTCGGCCTGCGCCGGCAGGGTGCCAGCCGCTCCGAGATCGCGCCGCGCCTCACGCAGGTGGCCGAGCTTCTGGGGCTCGAGAAGTTTCTCGACCGCAAGCCCAAGAACCTCTCGGGCGGGCAGCAGCAGCGCGTCGCGATGGCGCGCGCGATGATCAAGACACCCCAGGTGTTCCTCTTCGACGAGCCGCTGTCGAACCTCGACGCAAAGCTGCGCGAGAAGCTCCGGACCGAGATCCGCAAGATCCACATGCAGCTCAAGACCACGACGATCTTCGTCACCCACGACCAGCTCGAAGCGATGACCATCGCCGACCGCATCGTGCTGATGCGCGACGGGCGGATCGAGCAGATGGGCACCCCCGACGAGATCTACGAACGGCCCGCGACGCGCTTCGTGGCAGATTTCATCGGCACGCCTGCCATGAACTTCGTCTCCGCCGAAATCGCTGCCGGCGACCGGCTCGTCGCGCATGGCGAGGGCATGACGCTGGAGCTTTCTCGCGACGTCTTTCCGGATCTCGCGCCCGGGCAGCGGGTCGAGCTGGGCCTGCGCCCCGCACGCATGGACCTTTGCGCGCCGGACGCCAGGAACGTCATCTCCGGCAGCGTGGTGCTGGTCGAGAACATGGGCGCAGAGGGCCAGGTCATCACCGAGGTCGCGGGTCGGGAGGTCTCCTTTGTCACCCAGTCCTTCCGCGACCTGTCGCCGGGCGATCCTGTGACGTTCGCGATCTCGCCCGACCATATCCACGTCTTCGACCCGTCCACCGGCCGCAGCCTTCGCAGGAACTGATTTCATGACCAAGACCAACCGCTTCGCCGACAAGATCGCCCGGATGCGCGCCGGCGCCTATAAACCCGGCGACTACATGATCGCCGATGCCAAGGATGCCGACGTCACAGGCGGTATCAACAGCACCGGACCGCGCCGCGATGCCCGGGGCCGGATCACCGGTGCACGCACAAGGCCGGAGTTTCTCGAACAGATCCGCAAGGTGATCGACCAGGACGTGGTCGACATCATGCTGACCTCGGCGGGCAATCTCGACGCGCTGAACGAGGCGGGCGCCTTCGAACGCAGCGCCGTCCAGCCCGCCTTTCGCGGCAACGAGACCACCTGCGTCTGGGGCAATATCCGCGGCGGGCGCTACGGAGACGCACCATCCCGCCCCTATCGCGGAGCCGACCTCGCCTTTGCGCCGGGCGATCTCTGCCTCTACTCGCTGACCTTCAACAACGACGCCGAGGCCGACGCACGGATGCTCGAAGCCTATGCCGCCTTCCGAGGTGAAGCACGCGACGCCGGCGTGCGGCACTTTCTCGAGGTCTTCAATCCGAACCTGCCGGACGCGGTCGATCCCGACACGCTTGGCGCCTATGTCACCGACTGCATCATCCGCCTTCAGGCGAGCATGACCCGGGCCGAGCGACCCGAGTTCCTCAAGGTCGCCTACAACGGCCCCGACGCCATGCAGCAGCTCGCCGCGCACGACCCCTCGATGGTGGTGGGGGTCCTCGGCGGTGCCGGCGCCACCCACCGCGACACCTTCGAGCTCATCGCACAGTCCGAGCGACACGGCGCGCGGCTGGCGCTCTTCGGACGCAAGATCAACCAGGCCGAGGACCAGTGCCGGCTGATCTCGTGGATGCGCCGCGTGGCGGACCTCGACGTCGGCCCCGAGGAAGCGGTGCGCGGCTACCACGCCGATCTCGAGCGCGACGGGCTGCGCCCGGACCGCACGCTTGAAGAGGACCTGCGGATCACCAGCGAGGTGCTGCGCTTTGACGCCGCCCCGGTCCCGGTCTAGTGTGCGCCGCTCCACGACCCAGCACGACGAGGCCCAAGATGGTGCGTTCGAACCACCCTTCCGACCGGATCGTCGCCGAGGTCGCATGGCTCTACTACATCAAGGGGCTGAACCAGGCCGAGATCGCCAAGCGGCTCGGACTGTCGCGCCCGACGGTGGTGACCTACCTGCGCCTCGCCCGGGAACGCCAGATCGTGGGCGTGAAGATCCAGGGCGCGCACTTTCGCATCAACGCCCTCGCCGACGGCCTGCGCGAGCGCTTCGGTCTCGAGACAGCCTTTGTCGTGGCCGAAGAGGACAGCCAGGCCGAGACCGCGCAGCAGGTCTGCGAAGCGGCGGCCCAGTTCCTGCCAGACTTCGTCCAGCCGGGTGACACGCTGGGCGTCAGCTGGGGTCAGACGGTGTCCATCGTGTCCGACCGGGTGCCATGGTGGCCGGTCGATGGGCTCGTCGTGCGCCAGCTCATCGGGTCGATCGCAAACCCGCTGCTGCCGACCTGCGAGAGCTGCACCACCGAGATCGCCCGGCGCCTTTCGGCCCAGTGCATCAACCTGAACGCTCCCGCCGTCTGCTCCGAGGCAGGGCTTGCCGACCGGCTGCGCGCCGAGCCGATCATCGCCGAGCAGCTCGACCGGCTGCGCGACTGCAACAAGGCGATCTATTCGCTGAGCCCCTGCACCTTCGACACCCACGTGGTGCAGTTCAATCTCGCCACCGAACAGGACATCTCGGACTACGTGGCCATGGGCGCCGTCGGCATCATCGCCGGACGCTTCATCGACCGCGACGGGGCCCCCGTGCAAGGCGCGCTCGACCGCCGCATGATCGGCGCCGAGCTTGACGTTCTGCGCGAGATGGAAGGGTTGCTGGTCGTCGCGGGGCTCGAAAAGCTCGACGCCACGCGTGCGGCCCTGAACGGTGACTACGTCTCGCACGTCGTGCTGGACGCCACCCTCGCGGAAGCGCTGCTCGGGGACGCCACCTGAGCGCAACAGGGCCGCTTGACCCGACCTTGACTGGCTCGAATCCAAGGCTCCGCGCCCCCGAACTGTCCCCGGCGAATTCTCCGGGATACATCTTAATTCATGGTTGGCCCGCCTCGCGTCACACCTTCCGCTGGTCGCGTCGAACAAGGAGCTGGAGCTGGCGCCGGCGCAACGGATCCTGTCGTGCCGATCCGCAGGTGACCCCAGCCCGAAGGCCCGGAGGTTGCATTCCGAAGCCGTTCCGCGAGATACCGCGGGCCAGATCCCTGCCACGGACTCGCATCGACAATCGAAGGCCACCATGTCCCAGACCGACCATCTCAAGACCGACTGCTCGAAATGCGCCGCCCTCTGCTGTCTCGCGCTGGCATTCGACAAGGGCAAGGATTTCGCCTTCGACAAGAACCCCGGTGAACCCTGCCGGAACCTCGCGGGGCACAGCTGTTCGATCCACGACCGGCTGACCGAGGAAGGCTTTCCCGGCTGCGTCGCCTATGACTGTCTTGGTGCCGGAAACCGTGTCGTCCAGGAGGTCTTCACCGGTCGGTCATGGCAGACCGAGCCTCTCCTGACGCGGCCGATGATGGAAGCCTTCGCCGGCATGCGCGAGGTCCACAAGCGCATCGACCTGCTTCGTGCCGCCGAGACCCTTCCGCTGACGCCGAGCGATGACCAGGCTCGCCGCGAATTCCTCGACCGTCTCGAGCAGAACCGATGGAGCGGGGCCGAACTGAACGACTTCGAGGTCGGGCTGGCGCTTGAGATCGACCTGTTCTTCCATTCGATCAGGAGCTACGTCCCCCTCGATCCGTCCGACGGCTGGTAGGCGCGGACCGGGCGGCGAGACAAAAGCTCTGTCGGACACGCCACCGGACCCGAACCGGCACGCCAAGCGGCAAGGACGTCCAGCTGTTTGTCTTCTCCCTCTTTCTCACAATGCTCTCGGTTAGTCGCACGACGGACGCAAGGCAGACGAAAGAAGGCACCCGAGCGCCGGCAGGAATGGAGCGAAAGCCCTCGGGGCAAATCTTCGTCCTGCGAGGGGAGCGTCGCCCTGCCCGCCAGGGGCACCCCCGGGACATGGACGAAGCGCCGAGGAAGACGACGCGCTCGGTCGTTGGCCCGGTGACGCCCACCAGGCCAACGATCCGGCTTCAGCCCGGAAGGAGCGGTGCCGTCAGGCCTTCGAAGCCAGCAGGCTGCGTAGCTGGCTCGGGAACAGCTGCATCAGCCAGGTCTCGGTGCCCGCAGTGCCGTTCACGTCCACGTACATGCGCAGGTCGATGGGATCGTCGTCATCCTCGGGAATTTCCGAGAAATCCAGGTCGAATATCGCGCGCCAGTAGTCTTCGCCCACCACCGGGTAGGCCGCCTCGCCCGAGATCGCGCCACGCGACGTGGTCACCACCGGCCTGATGCCTTCGTCCCGTCCAAGGCCGGCAAAGCCCATGTCGTCGAAATCGCAGACGATCTTGACCACGCCCTCGGGGCGCGGCTGGCCCGGGACGCCACCTGCCCCCATTCGCGTCGCGATGAAGCGCGCGGCATTGGGCGGCACAGGAGCATCCGCGAACCACGTCAGGCGATAGCCGAAATGATGCTCGTCGCCCCCGGCGGACCCGGCAGACGGTGTCCACATGGCGACGATGTTGTCATGGATCTCGTCATCGGTGCGCAGCTCGATCAGCGTCACCGCCCCGTCCCCCCAGTCATAGCTCGGCTCGACCCAGGCCGAGGCGCGCTTCTCGTAGAACACGCCATCATCCTGATATTCGTCGAAGGCGCGCTCGCGCTGCATGAGGCCGAACCCCTTGACCCCCGGCGCGACAAAGCTGTTGGCAGTGGTGCGCGGCGGGTTGTTGAGCGGCCGCCAGATGCGTTCGCCGCTGGCCATGTGTATCTCGAGCCCGTCGCTGTCATGCACCTCGGGGCGCCAGTCGGCGGCCACATGCGCGTTGGGCTTGCCATACCAGTACATCGAGGTCAGCGGCGCGAGGCCGAGCCGTTCGACACCGCTGCGCAGGAAGACATGCGCTTCCACGTCCTGCAGCACGCCGCGCTCTTCGCGGACCGAGGCGATCTTGTAGGCGCCCGTGGCGCTGGGGCTCTCCAGCAGGGCATAAGCCGTCAACGCGCCATCGCCCTGCTCGTCGAGCCAGAAGCGTGTGAAGCGCGGGAATTCCTCGGGTCCGTTCGGGATGGCAGTGTCCAGCGCAAGGCCCCGCACCGACAGGCCGAACTGCCCCGAGTAGCCCGAGGTGCGCCAGTAGGAAGCGCCGAGGAAGGCCATCCAGTCATTGCCTCCCGGCTCGTCCTGCACCCGGAAGCCCGCGAACCCTTCGGTCTGCGAAAGGCGACGGGCCGGGTTGTCCTCTGGAATGTCAAAGAGCTCGGTGGAAAACGGCACCTCGCGGGCGATACCGTCCTCGAGCGCGTAGATGTGGACGGGTTCGCGGAAGTAGCGGCCCGGGAAGAAGAACTGCACCGGCGACCGGTCGTCGTCATTCCACAGGGTGCGGTCGGCGCGGTAGCGGATCTGGTTGTGGTAGTCGTAGTCCACCTGCTCGAGGATATCCTCCTCGGCCACCTCCATGGGGAAATAGTCGCCCTTGGCCAGTGCCTTCGCCAGGTCCTGCAGCCCCTCGAACGAGAACGTCTTCCCGGGGCCGAGCGCTATGCCCTCCGAGGTCATCTCGTGCTGCGCCCGCGCCACCTCGGGCAGCAGGAAGAAGGCCCCGGCCCCGAGGCCCGAGGCAAGCATCTGTCGTCGGTTCAATTTCGATCCGGTCATCGGCACCTCCTTGGATCAATGCACGCTTTGGCCTGCATTGGGGGAAGCTGGGGCGGCAAGAACAAATTCAATAATTTGAAACTGGCACGTTCCCGCCAAAGTTGCGGAGATGTCGGCTGAATTCGGGTGCAGGAGCCGCCTTTTTCATCACGCCCCTGCCCTTCGCCGGGCAAGAAAACTGCTGAGAGACCTCTTGTCGTGCAAGGCGTGCGCCGCCGGTCCGCGCGGAGCTGCAGACTCGATCAGGACCGCCTCCGGGTGACCGTCCCCGTCAGCCCGCGGACGCGGACACGAATCGTCGCCAATCCACCGTGGGCTGGCCCGCCACTTCCGGTAGGGGATGCACGTTGGCGCATCGAGAGCGCCCCCGAGAGCCACCGCAAAGAGCCAATGAGCAGTCTTCGACCCAGAAGCGAAAGCGATGCGGACGATCCGGCTGCCTGCGGCGCATCGGCTTGGTTCGGGCAGACCGGTTCAGAGCCCGCCTGTCAGGACCATCGCCGGGATCAGGCGGCCTCGTAACTGGCAAAGACCTCTGTCGTGCCGTCCTTGCGGATCAGCAGCACGTCGTAGGCGTCACGCTCGGCCTCCGGTCCCATGCCGGGGGAGCCGTAGGGCATGCCCGGCACGGCGAGCCCGACGGCCTCAGGCCTTTCGGCCAGCAGCCTGCGGATCTCGGGCACGGGGACGTGCCCCTCGATCATGTAGCCCTCGACCTCGCCCGTGTGGCAGGAGGTCACGTCCTGCGGGATGCCCTTGTCGAGCTTGTGGCGGAACAGGGCCGTGCCGAGGCTGTTCTCGGTGGTCACGGCGAAGCCCTCGCGTTGCAGGATCTCGATCCAGGCCGTGCAGCATCCGCAATTCGGATCCTTGAGAACGTGGATCGCGGGGCCGGACTGCGCCATCGCCGCGAACGGACTTGCCAGGGCCAGGCCGGCGGCGCCGGTCATCATGCTGCGTCTCGTAAGGGTCATGTCAGGTCTCCTGTCAGGCGGTCGCGGCTTTCCGGCGACCGGTATCCGCGGTCATGGTGTCAGAGGCAGCGGCGGGACGAAAGCCCAGCAGCCGTAACGCGTTCAGCGTGACCAGCACGGTTGCGCCGGTATCGGCCAGGATCGCGATCCAGAGGCCTGTAAACCCGAGGATCGTGGTCACGAGAAAGAAGGCCTTCAAACCGAGCGCAATGGCGATGTTCTGCCGGATGTTGGCCATGGTGGCCCGCGCAAGTCGGATCGTGCCTGCCGCATCGGTGACGCGGTTGCGCAGGATCGCCGCGTCCGCGGTCTCCAGCGCGACGTCGGTCCCGGAACCCATGGCCACACCGACATGCGCGGCCGCCAGTGCTGGCGCGTCGTTGATGCCGTCGCCGATCATCATCACACGCGCGTTCGCAGTCAGATCACGGATCGCCGTCACCTTGTCCTCCGGCATGAGGCCCGCGCGATGGTCGAGCCCGAGCCCATCGGCGATGGCCTCGGCGGTGCGCGGGTTGTCGCCAGTGAGCATCACCGATGCGATCCCGAGCTCATCGAGTTCTGCGATCGCCTTCGCGGCGTCGGCGCGAGGCTCGTCCCTCAGTGCGATCAGGCCAAGCGCCGTGGCATCGCGCACCACCACCACCACTGTCTGCCCCTCGGCCTCAAGCGCGGCAATGCGGGCACGACCGGCGTCCGTCAGTATCCCGAGTTCCTCAGCCAGCCGGGGGGAACCGGCGCGAACGGTGGCGCCGCCGACCGTCGCTTCTGCCCCCAGTCCGGGCAGCACCCGCGCGCCGGAGGTCATGGCAGCCCTCACGCCGCGTCGCTCGGCCTCGGCGCAGATCGCCAGGGCCAGGGGGTGGCTCGCCCCCTTCTCAATGCCAGCCGCGACCGACAGCAGCCCGGCTTCATCCCCCGTGAACACGGAGAGGTCGGTCACGCGTGGACGGCCATGGGTCAGCGTGCCGGTCTTGTCGAAGGCGACATGGGTGACGCTTGCTGCCGCCTCGATCACCTTGCCGCCTTTCATCAGGAGACCGTTGCGGGCACCGGTGGAGAGCGCCGAGGCGATGGAAGCCGGAACTGAAATCACCAGCGCACAGGGACAGCCGATCAGCAGCAGGGCCAGGGCGCGATAGGTCCACTCTCCCCAGGGCTGGCCGAACGCCAGCGGCGGCAGAACCGCAACCAGTACGGCGGCGCCCACCACGGCGGGCATGTAGACCCGGCTGAAGCGGTCGATGAACCGTTCGGTCGGTGCGCGGGCGCTCTCCGCCTCGGCAACCAGCCGCACGATGCGGGCAATCGTATTGTCCTCGGCCATCTTCGTGACACGCACACGCAGCAGCGCCTCGGTGTTGATCGAACCGGCAAAGACCTTTGATCCGGACTCCTTCATGCTCGGGACGCTCTCGCCGGTCACCGGGCTTTCGTCGACGCCGGAGGCGCCCTCGATCACCTCGCCGTCGCAGGGAATCCGATCGCCGGGGCGCACCTGCACGACATGGCCAATGCTCAGCCGATCAGGCACCACCTCGCGGGTCGTCCGCCCCACCTCCAGGCGCGCGGTCTTCGGCACCAGGCGACCGAGCGCGCGGATGCTGTCGCGGGCCTTCCCGGCCGAGACCCCCTCGAGCAATTCGCCGACCGCGAAGAGGAAGACCACCAGGGCGGCCTCTTCCGGCTCTCCGATCACCAGCGCACCGGCCGCGGCGATGGTCATCAGCATCTCGATGGTGAAGGGCATGCCCGCCCGTGCCATGGCAAGGGCGCGTCGCGCGACGGGGTAGAGCCCGATGAGTGTGGCCAGCACAAAGGCCCAATGCGCGACTTCGGCCCCGACCAAGCCGCGCGTCCCCCAGGCAAGCGCCAGCAGCACGCCGGTGCCGATCACCAGCCGCCCCTTGTGGGTCCGATACCAAACAGGGTCTCCGGCATCCTGCGCAGAAGGGGTTTCCGTGCCGTCCGTCTCCGGAATGCCGCCCGTTGCCGGAGACGCGTCCTCCGGCAGGACAAACCCGCCCTTCGGCTGTTCCGGGCGCGCACCTTTCGGCGCGATGCCGAAGCCTAGCCCGCGCACCGCCGTCTCGATCTGTTCAGGCGAGGACTGGCCTTCATCCAGCGAGAGGCGCAGCCGCTCCGTCATCAGCGCCACGTCTACGTCGCCGACGCCGGGCAGGCGTTCAACCGCGCCGCGCACCTTGGCTGCGCAGGAGCCGCAGTCCATGCCGGTGACGCGCCATTCATGTTCCGTGCTGCTTCCAACCGACATGCTGTCTCCCCTTGTGAGTCCCGGTCGGCCACCGATATAGGAGCTACAGCAACTGTAGGTTCAAGACCTTTTTTTTTCAGGGGCCGTGGGCCCGGCTCGGGAGAAACCACATGCTGTCTATCGGCACACTGGCAAAGCGCACCGGCACCAAGGTGCAGACGATCCGATACTATGAGCAGATCGGACTGATGCCTGAGCCCGGACGGACCGGCGGCGGCCAGCGCCGCTATGGCGACGCCGAACTCGACCGGCTGGCCTTCATCCGTCATTCCCGCGATCTCGGCTTCCCGCTCGACGCGATCCGCGAACTCCTCGACCTTTCGGACAGCCCGGAACGCTCCTGCGCACAGGTCGACGACGTTGCCAGGAAGCAGCTGAAGGCGGTGCAGGCGCGCATCGCGAGGCTGCAATCCCTGGAGACCGAACTGCGCCGCATGATCGGCGCGTGTCAAAGTGACCGGGTCGCTGACTGCCGCATCCTCGAGGTGCTGCGCGACCACGAGGAATGTCTGTCCGATCATAAGGGCGGCGCCCTGTGACACGGAATACTCCGATCTCGCCACGTCTCGCGCTTCCGGAAAACGCGGGTTGCGTCAGGCGCTGATCGCACCGCGATCATGCCTCGAACCGGTGGCGCGCACCCGACTGGTGGCCTCTCTCTCCTGAATGCGGTCGGTTATCCCCGCTGACTGTCTCGGCTTCCGGTCCCGCCGGACGCGCCAAGCTCGCTTGCCGTCGCAGCAGCCCTTGGCACCCGATCTGGCGAAGGATTTGCCAGCCCTTCCCGTCTCGCCGGCCTCTTGTGCCGCGCGTCGCACGTCCGACAATTTCAGATGGGCGGTCAGCCATCTGACGCACCCGGCGCGACCGGAAAACCGGGAGAACGGTGCGTCGCACTTGCGGTCCCTGTCCGTGACACCCATACCGCCGGTTGACTCTGCGGCTCCTCACCGCTGCACTGGCGCTTCAAGCAACTGACATCCGAACTGGGTCCGACATGGTCAGACAGCCTCTTTGCGCTTCGGCGCCAGCCGCCTTCCGCGCCCTCGAGGCCGTCTTGTCGGAAACGTATCGGTTCATCGCGATTGACGTGGAAACCGCCAACTCGGACGCCAGCAGCATCTGCCAGATCGGGCTTGCCTGTGTCGGCGAGACGGGCGTGGAAGAGGTCGTTACCCTCCTGATCGACCCGCGGTGTCATTTCGCGGGAATGAACATCCAGATCCACGGCATCCGCCCCGAGCACGTCTCCGGTGAACCTCTGTTCGAGGAATTCCTGGACGCGGTTGGCGATTTCCTCGAGCGGCACGCGCTGTTCCAGCACAGCTCGTTCGACGGCCGGGCGATCCGCAGTGCAACCGAGGCATGCGGCCGAGTGGCCGCTCCACTGCAATGGCACGACAGCGTCCGTGTCGCGCGCCGTGCGTGGCCCGAGTTCAAGGGCAATGGCGGGCATGGGCTCGGCCACCTCAAGAACGCACTGGGACTGGACTTCCGCCATCACGATGCGGGCGAGGATGCCCGGGCGTCTGCCGAGATCGTGCTGATGGCAGAGGCCCTGATGGGGAAACCGTTCCAGGATATACTTGGCTCAAGTCCGAGCGGATCGAAGAAACGAGCATAGGTCGCGCGCGGCCCGGGCCGATGGCCCGCTGTCAGGCAAGATCGCCGTGTTCACCGGTGCGCTCACCATGTCGCGCCGCGAGGCTGCCGAGGCCGCAGCGCGTGTCGGCATCACCACATCACAAAGCGTGTCGAAAAAGATCCATATGCTGGTCGTCGGTGACCAGGACCTCTCGGCGCTGGCGACGGGAGGCCACAAGAACGCCAAGCACCGGAAGGCCGAACAACTCATTGCCGAGGGACACGACCTGAAGATCATCGGAGAAACGGAGTTCCTGGCATTCGTCGCCACGACCTGAACCGGCCTGGGAGTCGGATCTCAGGGGTGAACTTCAACATGTTGGCAGCCATTTGGCCCGCAGAGGCGATTGCGGAGCGGACCATGCGTCCGAGCCTCTGCTTGCCTGCCTGTGGATCGAAACCGGTCCACCCAAGGCTGAAACGGGCGCCGGCGTGGCACAGGATGCCCTGAGCCTGCTGCGGCGTCTCCCTGAACCAGTCGGCGTCCGACGGCCGCAATCACCATACGCCGCTATCGGAGCAGGACGAGCAAGCCTGCGCTCTCGCAGGTTGCTGCAGGAGCGACGAGATCGAAACGCAAGGGCATTCCAGGCATCATCAATCTGGTACCCGCGGCCGGTCGCACACTAATAGTTTGAAATCAATCGGTTGGCCTGAAATTTTGTCCACCAAATGCGGCAGATACCCGCTATAGAAATCAAATGGTTAGCGACGACCTGTCCACCATGAAATCCGGTCCTCTTAGCCCCCCTTTGCTCCACCCGAACCGGATCTCCTCCGGCCGCCCTACCCGCCCGGACGCCGAGCGCCGCAGCCGCGTCCGGGGGTGTCCATCCGGGAGGTCCGGCAAGTGCAGGGTCACCTGGTGACCGCAGCGCATTGGAGGGAAGCATCGTGACCGATTTCCATCTCGTCACTGAAATTGACGCTCCACGCCTAGAGGAGCAGTGCCAGTCCGCCCACTACACTGACGATGACCAGCGCAATCAGGAGTATCACCCAAAACCACCACCGATTATAAAGCGGCGTTACTGAGTAACACGCACCACACCGGGAGCTCCCGAAGCGAAGAGCGTGTTCACAGCTACTGCACAGAAAGAAACGTGCCGTGCTCATTTTGAAACCTACCAAAAATTGACCTTAATGATCTCCCTGAGGCCTCACACGGGAAAGGCTAGTCATCAAGGGCGAACTTCCCTTACGTCATCAAACGCCTTTGGTTGTAGATCCGCCGATCAAGTTTTGTGCTCATCGGGCCCGCTGCGCTGCGAAGACAGTAGGTATCGCCCTCTGCCTTCGGAGGGTAGCGATTGGGGGACGCGGCGTGCTCAGCGCCTAGCGCGGCACAACTGAGCGGATCCCACTCGTCGCTTCTCAACGGCTTAATCAAGATGCATGGC
>MDTG01129130.1_pt1 | contig 14955 bp, 10 predicted proteins | sample 811421 | NCBI WGS metagenome assembly MDTG01 (sample SAMN05326645, study PRJNA326480) | marine metagenome | isolation source: seawater | place: Pacific Ocean: South East | collected 2011
GATGGTCAACGGCCTCGGCGTGCTGGGCTGGGGCGTCGGCGGGATCGAAGCCGAAGCCGCCATGCTCGGCCAGCCGATCTCGATGCTGATCCCCGAAGTGGTCGGCTTCAAGTTCACCGGCAAGCTGGCCGAGGGCGTCACCGCGACCGACCTCGTGCTGACCGCCACGCAGATGCTGCGCGCGCACGGCGTGGTCGGCAAGTTCGTCGAATATTACGGGCCGGGCCTCGAATCGCTCACGCTCGCGGACCGCGCGACGCTCTCCAACATGGCGCCCGAATATGGCGCGACCTGTGGGTTCTTCGGCATCGACGACAAGACTCTCGACTACCTGCGCCTGACCGGCCGTGACGAGCACCAGATCGCGCTCGCCGAAGCCTATGCCAAGGCACAGGGCCTCTGGGTCCATCCCGATGTCGAGCCGGTCTTCTCCAGCACGCTCGAACTCGACCTGTCGAAGGTCGTCCCCAGCCTCGCAGGGCCCAAGCGCCCGCAGGACAAGGTCGCGCTTCCCGAGGTGGACGAGCTGTTCAACCGCGACCTCAAGGAAGTCTACGGCAAGGCCAAGCCGCACCGCGTCGACGTGGAGAACACGCACCACGATGTCGGCGATGGCGACGTGGTGATCGCCGCGATCACGTCCTGCACCAATACCTCCAACCCGGACGTGCTGATCGCCGCCGGGCTGGTCGCCAAGAAGGCGCGCGAGAAGGGCCTGAAGCCCGCTCCGTGGGTGAAGACCAGCCTCGCCCCCGGATCGCAGGTCGTCACCGACTATCTCGAAAAGTCGGGCCTGCAGGACGATCTCGACGCGATGGGCTTCGACCTCGTCGGCTATGGCTGCACGACCTGCATCGGCAATTCGGGGCCGCTCGCCCCGCCGATCAGCAAGGCGATCAATAGCAACGACATCGTCGCCGCCTCGGTCCTGTCGGGCAACCGCAACTTCGAAGGCCGCGTGTCGCCCGATGTGCGCGCGAACTTCCTCGCTTCGCCGCCGCTGGTGGTCGCCTACGCGATCAAGGGCACGGTGACCGAGGATATCACGGAAACCCCGCTCGGCCTCGACGAACAGGGCAAGCCGGTGATGCTGGCGGACGTCTGGCCGACCAGCCAGGAAATCGCGGACCTGCGCGCGGCCAATATCGACCGCGATATGTTCACCAGCCGCTACGCCAATGTCTATGAAGGCGACGAGCACTGGCGCGCCATCACGGTCGAGGCGAGCGACACCTACCAGTGGAACCCGACCAGCACCTACGTCGCCAGCCCGCCGTTCTTCGATGGCATGAAGATGGATCCGGAACCGGTCAGCGACATTGCCGATGCGAAACCGCTGGCGATCCTGGGCGATTCGGTCACCACCGACCACATCAGCCCTGCCGGTTCGATCAAGGAAGATTCGCCCGCTGGCGAATATCTGATGAGCCACCAGGTCGCGAAGGCGGACTTCAACTCCTACGGCTCGCGCCGCGGCAACCACGACGTGATGATGCGCGGCACCTTCGCCAATATCCGCATCAAGAACGAAATGGTCCCCGGCGTCGAGGGTGGCTACACCACCTATAACGGCGAACAGATGCCGATCTACGACGCCGCCATGCGCCACAAGGAAGACGGCACCCCGCTGGTGGTCGTCGCGGGCAAGGAATACGGCACGGGCTCCAGCCGCGACTGGGCGGCCAAGGGCACGATCCTGCTGGGCGTGCGTGCGGTGATCGTCGAGAGTTTCGAGCGTATTCACCGCTCCAACCTCGTCGGGATGGGCGTGCTGCCGCTGCAGTTCAAGGATGGCGATACGCGCGAAACGCTGGGCCTCACCAGCACCGACAGCTTCACCATTCGCGGCCTCGCCGATCTCAAGCCGGCGCAGGACGTGACCGTGGACGTGACGCGCGAGGACGGCAGCACCTTCAGCTTCACCGCCAAGTGCCGGATCGATACCGAGAACGAGCTGGACTACTACCGCAACGGCGGCATCCTGCAGTACGTCATCAGGAAGCTGGCGAGCCAGTAAGGCTCACCGCCTCTCAGGCATAAGAAAAGGCCCGGCCATTGCGGTCGGGCCTTTTCGTTTGGGTCATGCGAAAAGGGCGGAGGCAGCTCCTGGCAAGCCACCCCCGCCCAAGACACAGCGCTCGCGTGGCCCCAGGGCCGGAGCGCCGATCAGTCGTCGGATTTGGAGGCCCACTTGCGGCGGGTGATGATCGCCAGCGCCGCGGCGCCGAACAGCAGGCCGACCGGCGGTGCGGGCACCGGTGTACCGCTGCTGCCGCCATGGCCCGAACCGCCCGTGCTCGACCAGCCGCTGCTGCCGTGGCCATGGCTCGAGCCATTGCCCGAACTGGTGCTGACATCGCCCGAAGTGGAAGAGCTGGTGCTGACGTCGCCGGAGGTCGAGCTGCTGCTCGACACGTTGCCCGAGGTGGACGAGCTGCTGCTCACGTCGCCGGAGGTCGAGGACGAGCTGCTGACATCGCCCGAGGTGGACGAACTGCTCGAAACGTCGCCGGACGAGGAACTGGAGACATCGCCCGATGACGAGCTCGAAACGTCGCCCGAGGACGAGCTCGAAACATCGCCCGAAGAGCTGGAACTGGTCGAGCTGGACGGGTTGCCCGAGGTCGAGGAGGAGGTCGACGAGGATGTGCTGACACCGCCCGTGGACGTGCTGACACCGCTCGAGGTGCTGACTCCGCCTGTCGACGTCGAGACGCCGCCGGTCGAGGTGCTGACACCGCCGGTGGACGTGGACACGCCCCCGGTGGTCGACGAGCTGCTGCTGGTCGAGGTCACGCCGCCGGTCGAGGTCGAGGTGGACCCGCCCGAAGTCGAGGTCGAAGTCGATGCACCGACGTCGATGTCGATGTCGATCCCGCCCGAGGTGGAGCCGGTCGATCCGACGCCGCTGGTCGTGGTCGTGCTGATCGAGACCGTGCCGCTGCTGCCGCCACCGCCGAAGAAACCGCCGAAGAAGCCACCGCCGAAACCGCCGCCGCCGCTGCCGCCGATCACGGTCAGCCCGCCGCCCTGGCCGCCACCGCCGCCCGCGAAACCGCCGCCGCCATAGCCGACCTGGGTCGCGGTGGGCGCGACCGCAACGACCGTGCGCGATGCACCATCGCCGAACTGGGCGCAGGCTTCCGCAGCCGCGACGAGATCCGCATCCTCGTGCGAGATCCGCGCGGTGCGGCTGCGTGCGTCGTAGATGATCTGTTCGCCCGCGCCGACGCCGGTGCCGCCTGCCCCTGCGAGGCTGGCGGGCACACATTCGACCGTCCGCTTGACCACCCGGCGCTTGCGCAGCGTGGTGCGCGGCACCTCGCGCTCGACGACGCGGTCTTCCTTGACGTAGCGCATCGCCGGAGCGGGCGCGTCCTTGACCGACTTGTAATCGGTCGCGGCGACCTGCTCTTCGGCCACGTGAAGCGCGCCACCGGCAAGCATTGCGGTGCCCGCGGCGGTCGCGGAGAGTTTTGCGAGGGCGATTTTCATCGACATAGGCCAGACTCTTTAATTGCGGAGCGCTTTACAAACCGTTGCCATCGGCGGCTCCGATGGGGGAGGTAAAGCGCGCCTATGTGCCTTACACCTTGTGCGCGGGGCCTCGCGCAACGCGATTAACCATGAAAAAGCATCGGCTTGCGAAGATTCGGCGGGCGAGTGGCCGCGCTCGCGATCACCTGTCCCAAGCTGGCACCGCGCCCTGCGAAGATGTTACGCGATTGTCAGGACTTGCCGGTGAACAGGTCGGGCGAATCGGTTTTCGGGGCCTCGAGTCCCAGATGGCTCCACCCTCCCGCATTGAGGCAGCGCCCGCGCGCGGTGCGTGCCACCAGCCCCAGCTGGATGAGGAACGGCTCGACCACATCCTCCAGCGTGTCGCGCGGTTCGGCGAGGCCTGCGGCGAGCGTCTCGATCCCCACCGGGCCGCCGCCATAGGTCTCCGCAATCATGGTGAGATAGCGGCGGTCCATTGCATCCAGCCCCAGCGAATCGACCTCCAGCTTGGTCAGCGCATCATCCGCGACCTTGGCCGAGATGGTGGGCGCATCGGCCACACTGGCGAAGTCGCGCACGCGCCTGAGCAGCCGCCCCGCGACACGCGGCGTCCCGCGAGAGCGGCGGGCGATCTCGCGCGCGCCATCGGGCTCGATCGCAAGCCCCAGCTTGTTCGCGCCGCGCGTCACCACCCGCTCCAACTCCTCGTGCGTGTAGAAGTTGAGCCGCACCGGGATACCGAAGCGATCGCGCAGCGGCGTGGTCAGCAGGCCCTGCCGGGTAGTCGCGCCGATCAGCGTGAAGGGCGGCAGGTCGATCCGCACAGAACGCGCCGAGGGCCCTTCGCCAATCATGATGTCGAGCGCGCGATCCTCCATCGCGGGATAGAGCACTTCTTCGACCACCGGATTGAGGCGGTGGATCTCGTCGATGAAGAGCACGTCGTGCGGTTCGAGATTGGTCAGCAGCGCGGCGAGGTCGCCCGCCTTGGCGATCACCGGGCCCGATGTGCTGCGGAAGCCCGCGCCCAGCTCGCGCGCGACGATCTGCGCGAGCGTGGTCTTGCCCAGCCCCGGCGGTCCGAAGAACAGCGTGTGGTCCATCGCCTCGCCGCGTGTCTTGGCGGCGGCGATGAAGACGGACAGGTTCTCGCGCGCAGCCTCCTGCCCGATGAACTCGGTAAGGCTCTTGGGCCGCAGCGCCGCATCGGGATCGTCCGGCAGACGTTCGGGCGTGTGAAAGGGCTGGTCGGTCATCCGAAGACAGCCAAAAAGAGCGCTGCCGAGAACGACACGACAGAAATCCATCCGAACGCCTTCACCGACCAACCGGTCATCGCGGAGAGTTCCTTCTCTACTTTGTCGGCCTTTCGAACCTGCATATTGCCGTAGATTGATGCGAGTGCGTAGATCAACTCGAGCTCACTGAGCTTCGCAATGAACTTGCGAGTGACAACTTGCCCCCTCCAAGCCACACCGAGCGCACAGACAATCCCAATCCAAAATAGAACGGCTAGTACTTCCGCCTGTGCCGGAGGCTGCTCAGCGGTAACTACCCCGAAAAGACCACCCGAATTCAAGGTCAACAAAGACGCTAGCAGCCATTTATAGGATGACGCATGCTCCTCAACTAATACCGCCCTACTGGCACCATGCCGCGCCAATGTGATCTTGGCTAACTCAGGCGAAAAGTCTTCGTACTCCTCGTCATCTTCAGAGTTAGAAATTTGGTTCACGGAATTCTCTCAGATCATTTTGAAGCTGGTTACAAGCCCGCATCAAAACGGGTTCACCGTATAGCCCTGTTGCTGGAGCAGCGCGTGGGCGGTCATGGCGGAGAGGGCCAGTTCCACGCCGGGGATTAGCTCGTCTTTCGCCACGCTTAGCCCCGCCGCGCTCTGGCCGCAGACTATGAAGCGCACGCCCTGGTCGATCATCGCGCGCACCGGACCGCCGGAAGGGTTCGCTTCGCCCCGGTCGCGCGCGGCCCACGCGGCATCGGTCAACAGGTCGAACAGCGCGCGCCCGTGGACGACCACCGCCGCGCGGTTTTCCATCGGTGCCACCCCGGCGCGTGCGTGCATGTTGACGAGGCGCGCGGCGCTCTCGAAACCCCGGTTGAGCTTGCCGTCCTCGGCAGGCTGGGCGACGTCGAAGGCGATGTGGAAGCCCGCATCCTCGGGAATGGCGAAGTCGGTATCGGGCACGTCGGCAACGGGCCCGAACTCCTCGAATACCGGGCCGTAGGAGAACCCGGCGGGCTCCTGCGCGGAGGCGGGCGCGCCCGCCAGCAGCATCGCCGAAACCACTATGATCGCAATGCGCATACCGTTTCTCCTTCAGCCCGCCGCCTTCTTGAGCGCGACCCGGATCAGCTCGCCCTCGCTCGCGCCGTCGCCCAGTTCGCCCTGCGCCTCGGCCACCGCCTTTGCCGCGATCGCGGGCTTGAAGCCCAAATTCTCCAGCGCGGAGACCGCATCGGCGCTCGCCCCGCCCTTCAGCGCAGAAACGGCCGCTCCGCCCTCGCCTGCCGGAAGCGCGCCGGCCTTGTCCTTCAGCTCGTTGACGATCCGTCCGGCCAGCTTCGGGCCGACGCCGTTGGCCCGCGCCACCATCGCCGCATCGCCATTCGCGCACGCCGCCTGCACTTCGCTGGCCGACAGGACGGAGAGGATCGCCAGAGCGACCTTGCTGCCCACCCCCTGCACGGAGGTGAGCAGGCGGAACCAGTCGCGCTCGGCCGCCTCGGCGAAACCGAGCAGGCGCATGTCGTTCTCGCTCACCTGCAGATCGGTGAACACGCGCACCTCCGCCCCCTCGCTCCCCAAAGCATCGAGTGTGCGGGTCGAGCAGTGGACGAGATAGCCGACGCCGCCCACGTCGATCACCGCCCAGTCGGGGCCGGTCGCGTCGAGCGTTCCGGTGAGCTTCGCAATCATGGTTTGTTCCTGCCCGAGTCGGCCTCACAATGCCAGCGCAGTGCGCAGGTTTTGCCAAGCCGATGCGGTGGCCTGACACACCTGACACAGTGTACAGGCGTTGAAATCGACTCGATCAGTGCGGCACTTTTGATCGAACCGTTCGATCACTTGGCGGAGAAGGCGATTCGACGATGGCAAAGAGCGACCGCCACCATACCGCGCCCCTGCGGAGTAGGAAAATTCACGCCCGGCGCTGCGGCGTGGACAGCGGGCCGCGCTTGCGGCAACGCTTGGCGCCATGAGCTTCAATACCTTCGGGCGGGTCTTCCGCTTCACAACCTGGGGGGAAAGCCACGGGCCGGCGATCGGCGCGGTGGTCGACGGGTGCCCGCCGGGCATCGGCTTGAGCGAAGAAGATATCCAGCCGTGGCTCGACCGGCGGCGGCCCGGCCAGAGCAAGTTCACCACCCAGCGGCGCGAGCCCGACCAGGTCAAGATCCTGTCCGGCGTGTTCGAGGGCAAGACCACGGGCACGCCGATTTCGTTGATGATCGAGAATGTCGATCAGCGCTCCAAGGACTACTCCGAGGTCGCGCAGGCCTATCGCCCCGGCCATGCCGACTATGCCTACGACGCGAAATATGGCTTCCGCGACTATCGCGGCGGCGGGCGGTCGAGCGCGCGCGAAACCGCGATGCGCGTGGCGGCGGGCGCGATTGCCCGGCTCGTCATTCCGCAGGTGACGATCCGCGCGTGGGCCGAACAGATCGGCGAGGCGCCGGTGCTCTATTCGCGCTTCGATGCGGACGAGATCGACCGCAATCCCTTCTTCTGCCCCGACCCCGAAACCGTGCCCAGGTGGGAACGGATCGTCGACGAGGCGCGCAAGGCGGGCAGCTCGGTTGGCGCGACGGTGAGCTGCTGGGCCGAGGGCGTGCCCGCCGGATGGGGCGCGCCGGTCTACGCCAAGCTCGATGCGGACGTTGCCTCGGCCATGATGGGCATCAACGCGGTCAAAGGGGTCGAGATCGGCGACGGCTTCGCCGCAGCGATGAGCACGGGCGAGGCCAATGCCGATGCGATGCGGCCCGGTAGCGGGCAAAATGATGCACCGCACTATTCATCGAACCATGCGGGCGGCATCGCGGGCGGGATCAGCACCGGGCAGGACGTGACCTGCCGGGTCGCGTTCAAGCCGACCAGTTCGATCCTGACGCCGGTCGAGACGATCACCCGCGACGGAAAAGCCACGGAAATCAGCACCAAAGGCCGTCACGATCCCTGCGTCGGCATCCGCGGCGTGCCGGTTGTGGAGGCGATGATGGCCTGCGTTCTGGCGGACCATTTCCTGCTTCACCGTGCCCAGTGCGGGTGAAGGCCCCGGCGAAATATCGAGCCAGCCGAAAGTTCCATAAATTTCATCGATAAATTCGATTGTTGCCATCGCCACAAATCGCTTTTGTGCGACGCAACAGGCACTACTTGGGGGGCTGAGTTTCACACCCAAGGAGGAACAGCAATGGGTATCATCGGATCCGAAATCAAACCGTTCAAGGCGACCGCATTCCAGGCCGGCAAGGACTTCTTCGACGTCACCGACGAGGACGTGAAGGGCAAGTGGGCCGTCTTCTTCTTCTACCCGGCGGACTTCACCTTCGTGTGCCCGACCGAGCTGGAAGACCTCGGCGAGAAGTACGAGATGCTGCAGCAGATGGGTGTCGAGGTCTACGCCGTCAGCACCGACACGCATTTCAGCCACAAGGCCTGGCACGACACCAGCGAGCGGATCGGCAAGCTCAAGTTCGCCTTCCTCGGCGACCAGCTGCACACGATCTCCAAGAACTTCGGCGTGTTGCGTGAGGAAATGGGCCTCGCCGACCGTGCGACCTTCGTCGTCGATCCCGACGGCGTGATCCAGATCGTCGAGCAGACCTGCGAAGGCGTCGGCCGCAACGCGAACGAGCTGACCCGCAAGATCAAGGCGGCGCAGTATGTCCGCGAGAACCCCGGCCAGGTGTGCCCGGCCGCGTGGGAAGAAGGCGAGGAAACGCTCGCTCCCTCGCTCGACCTCGTCGGCAAGATCTAAGGGTCGGCAAGATCCGGGCGGCAAGGCCTGTAACAAGGCCTTGCCCAGCCTAGGTGGCCCGGCTTCCGCCCTCCCCCTCCCCAATGCGGGGGTCGGGTCACCACCATCCACCCCTCCTTCCTACTCTCCGGCAAAATGGGACATGGCCATGCTCGACACGCAGATGACGCAGCAACTCAAGCAGTATCTCGAAAACCTGCGCGAGCCGGTGGAACTGGTCGCGTCGCTCGGCGATGACGAGAAGTCGCGCCAGACGCGCGAGCTGCTGGAAGAGATCGCGGCGCTGCACGATCTGGTCTCGGTCGATCTCGGCGGCGACGACGAACGCAAGCCCAGCTTCATCATCCGCCGCGCCAGCGACGCCGAAAAGTGGGTCCGCTTCGCCGGGCTCCCGATGGGCCACGAGTTCACCTCGCTGGTGCTCGCGCTGCTGTGGGCGGGTGGGCACCCCCCGAAGGTCGAGGAAGACCTGCTGGAAGACATCCGCCGGATCGAGCAGGATCTCGAGTTCGAGATGTTCTTCTCGCTCTCCTGCCACAACTGCCCCGACGTGGTTCAGGCGCTGACGCTGATGGCGCTGGAGAACAGCCGCATCACCGCCACGCTGATCGATGGCGGCGCGTTCAAGGACGAGGTCGAGGCACGCGACATCATGGCCGTGCCCGCGACCTTCCTGAACGGGGAAAGCTTCTACAACGGCAAGATCGAGCTGGCTCAGATTCTCGAGCGGCTCGACACGTCTTCGGGTGAGAAGGCTGCGGCCAAGCTCAACGAGCGCGAGCCCTACGAGGTGCTGGTGATCGGCGGCGGCCCCGCCGGGGTCGCGACCTCGGTCTACACCGCGCGCAAGGGCTTTCGCACCGGCATCGCGGCCGAACGTTTCGGCGGGCAGCTGCAGGACACGCTCGGGATCGAGAACCTTCCCGGCACCGCCTATACCGAAGGCCCCAAGCTTGCCGCCAATCTGGAAGAGCAGGTCAAGGCCAACGCAATCGACATGATCAACCTCGTCCAGGCCGAAAAGCTGATCCCCGCGGACAAGGAAGGCGGGATGCACAGGGTGCGCTTCGCCAATGGCGGCGAGCTGTCGGCCCGCGCGATCGTGCTCGCGACCGGCGCGCGCTGGCGCAATCTCGGCGTGCCGGGAGAGCAGGAATATCGCAACAAGGGTGTCGCCTACTGCCCGCACTGCGACGGCCCGCTGTTCAAGGGCAAGCGGATCGCGGTGATCGGTGGCGGCAACTCGGGCGTCGAGGCGGCGATCGACCTCGCCAAGATCGTCGGCCATGTCACGCTGATCGAGTTCGACACCGCGCTGCGCGCCGATGCCGTGCTGCAGAACAAGCTGCGCAGCCTCGACAATGTCGAGATCATCACCAACGGCCAGACGACCGAAATCACGGGCGACGGGTCGCGGGTCAACGGGTTGATCGTGAAGGACCGCGAAACCGGCGAGGATCGCGAGATCGCGCTGGAAGGCGTGTTCGTGCAGATCGGCCTCGTCCCCAATACCGAGTGGCTGAAGGACTCCGGGCTCGAATTGTCGAAGCACGGCGAGATCGTGACCGACGAGCGCGGCGCGACCAACTTGCCCGGCATTTTCGGCGCGGGCGATGCGAGCACCGTGCCCTACAAGCAGATCGTGGTCGCGATGGGCCAGGGTGCGAGCGCCGGCCTTTCGGCGTTCGACTACCTCATCCGGACCGAGCCTGCAGACAAGATCGCCCAGGCGGCCTGATCCATATCCCTTGAACCGAGAAAGCGGCGCCTCCTGTTACATGCAGGGGGCGCCGCTTTCGCGTGCGGTCCGCAGACGATCTGAAAATCGCATCACTCAATCAGTTCAAGCCAATTAATCGATTGGACCTATCACGGCATCAAGCGCATTCTCTCCTTATCGGCGACTCGAGTCGCCCGAGCAGAGGAGTGGATAATGGACGCGAAGACTGGTTCGATCGGGGGCGGTTGCCCCTTCTCAGGCGATGGCGGCGTGCGGGCCCTGCTGGGGCGCACCAACAAGGACTGGTGGCCCAACGCGCTCGACCTGCACATCCTCACGCAGAACGGCACCTCGCCCGATCCGATGGGCGAGGATTTCGATTATTGCGAGGCATTCAACGCGCTCGACTATCAGGCGCTGAAGAAAGACCTCCACGCGCTGATGACCGACAGCCAGGACTGGTGGCCGGCGGATTACGGGCACTACGGCCCGTTCTTCATCCGCATGGCGTGGCACGCGGCCGGTACTTACCGTACGGGTGATGGCCGTGGGGGTGCCAGCAGCGGGCAGCAGCGCTTCGCTCCGCTCAATTCCTGGCCCGATAACGGCAACCTCGACAAGGCGCGGCGCCTGCTGTGGCCGATCAAGCGCAAGTACGGCAAGCACATCAGCTGGGCGGACCTGTTCATCCTGACCGGCAATGTCGCCATCGAATCGATGGGCGGGCCTGTCTTCGGCTTCGGCGGCGGCCGCAAGGACGTCTACGAGCCCGAGCAGGACGTCTACTGGGGTTCGGAAGAACAGTGGGTCGACGAAGGCGTCGAGACGCGCATCATCCCCGACGAGGGCAAGGCGCTCGAAAACCCGCTCGCCGCGATCCAGATGGGCCTGATCTACGTCAACCCGGAAGGCCCCGGCGGGAATCCCGATCCGCTCCAGTCGGCGCGCGACATGAAGGAAACCTTCGCCCGCATGGCGATGAACGACGAGGAAACCGTCGCTCTCACCGCAGGCGGCCACGCCTTCGGCAAGTGCCACGGCGCCGTTCCGCCCGACCAGCTCAGCGGCTCGCCCGAGAGCGAGGCGCTCGAGCTGATGGGCTTCGGCTGGGCCACGGACGCAGAGCAGATCGAGAAGGGCCACATCACCACCTCGGGCCTCGAGGGTGCGTGGACGCCCAACCCGACCCAGTGGGGCGGCGACTATTTCCGCTTGCTGTTCAAGTACGAGTACGAGCTCGTGAAGAGCCCGGCGGGCGCGCAGCAGTGGCAGCCGGTCGACCCCGATCCGGAGGATATGGCGCCCGATGCGCGCGATCCTTCGAAGAAGGTGCCGACCATGATGACCACCGCCGACATGGCGCTGAAGATCGACCCGGACTATCGCAAGATTTCCGAGCGCTTCCGCGACGATCAGGCGGCGCTTGACGAGGCCTTCGCCCGTGCCTGGTTCAAGCTGTGCCACCGCGACATGGGGCCCAAGGTCCGCTATCTCGGCCCGGAAGTGCCGCAGGAAGACCTGATCTGGCAGGACCCCATTCCCGCCGGAACGCAGGCCTCGGACAGCACGGTTTCGGACTTCAAGGCCAAGGTGCTCGATAGCGGCCTTAGCGTGCGCGAGCTCGTGAAGGCGGCATGGGCTTCGGCCTCGACCTACCGCAAGAGCGACCATCGCGGCGGTGCCAACGGCGCGCATATCCGCTTCGCCCCGCTCAAGGACTGGGCGGTCAACGATCCCGAGGAACTCTCGAAGGTGCTGTCCAAGCTGGACGAGCTTCGCGGCGATCTCTCGATGGCCGACGCGATCGTGATCGCGGGTTCGGCCGCGGTCGAGAAGGCGGCGAAGGATGCCGGGTTCGACATCGCTGTTCCGGTCACCACCGGGCGCGGCGATGCCCGCGAGGACCAGTTCGACGCGGAGAGCTTCGAGCCGCTCGAGCCCTTTGCGGACGGCTTCCGCAACTACCTCAAGACCAAGGCCGAGGTGAAGACCGAGGACATGCTGATCGACCGGGCCAGCCTGCTCGGCCTCTCGATCCCCGAAATGACCGTACTGGTCGGCGGGATGCGGGCGCTCGGCGCGGTGAGCAAGCACGCCAAGCATGGAAACAATATCGGCGTTCTGACCGACCGGCCCGGCACGCTCACCAACGACTTCTTCGTCAACCTGCTCGACATGGGGACGAAGTGGGAAGTGGTCGACGAGAGCGGCGACGAGGAATTCGTCGGCAAGGACCGCAAATCGGGCGAGGAGCGGTGGCACGCGACGCGCACCGATCTCGTCTTCGGGTCCAACTCGCAGCTGCGCGCCGTTTCCGAGGTCTATGCCGAGAACGGCCACGAAGAGAAGTTCGTGCGCGACTTCATCGCGGCGTGGACCAAGGTGATGGATGCCGACCGCTTCGACCTGACCTACGCGAAGTATCACTGATCGACGCGGCTCCGGCCGCGAGCGACAAGGGGCCCCTGGCAGCGATGCCGGGGGCCTTTTTCGTTTGGGCAGCGCCTATGGGCAGCGGTGGAACTGCAGCGGAAAGTCGTGCAATTCCCGAATGATGCCTCAAAAAAACGGTCCCCCGGCCCCGCGATCGCCGCATACCGCCCTAAGTAGGTAGAGTCTTGCGGCCATGGGGGTCCGCTTGGATACCGAGGTAGATTAGTGGCAGATCAAATACGCAGTCGGCTCGAGTTCATGGAATTCGACGACGCGCAGCGCAAAAAGCTGCGCACCGCACAGTCCGCCGTTCGCGCGGTGATCGGCAAGGCGCTCGACCGCTTTTACGAACGCGCGAAGCAGACGTCGGAGACAGCCGCGTTCTTCGACGGCCAGGCCCATATGGATAGGGCCAAGGCTGCGCAGGAAAAGCACTGGTCGCATATCGCCTCCGCCGAGTTCGATTCGTCCTATTATGAGAGCGCCCGCCGGACCGGTGCGACGCATGCCCGGATCGGCCTCGAGCCGCGCTGGTATGTCGGCAGCTACGCCATCGTGGTCGAGGAGCTGGTGCACGGCGTGGCCCGGCGCACCCCGTTCTGGAAGCGGGTGGTCGCGCTGTTCAATCCTTCTGCCGCCCACGAGACGACGCTGGCGCTCATCAAGGGCGCGATGCTCGACATGGAATTGTCGCTCTCCGTCTATTTCGAGGAAGCGAGCGCCTCGCGCGAGGCGGCTGTGGCGCAGCTGGAAGACGTGCTGGCCGCACTGTCGGAAGGCGACCTCACCCGTTCGCTGACCGGAATGCCGGAGAGCTTTTCGGGCCTCGAGCGCAGCTACAACGGCGCCCTTTCGAAGGTCCGCGAGATGATCGCGGCCGTGGCCGACGCGACGAGCAGGATCGATGCGAGCGTGCACGAGATCGCGCAGGCATCCGAAGACCTCGCCCGCCGTACCGAAAGCAACGCGTCCAGCCTGGAGGAAACATCCGCAGCCATCACGCAGATGGACGGCCGGCTGAAGACCGGCGCGCAAGCATCGCGATCGACCGTGGAGCGCGCCGACCAGACGATCGCGACCGTCTCCAGCGGCCGCGGGATAGCCGACCAGGCGGTAGGCGCGATGACCCGCGTGGCCGATTCGACCGAAGGCATCGACGGCGTGATCGAAGGGCTGGACAAGATCGCCTTCCAGACGCGGGTTCTTGCAATGAACGCTGCGGTCGAGGCGGGCCGCGCGGGCGAAGCCGGTCGTGGCTTCGCAGTGGTTGCCGACCTCGTCTCCGCGCTCGCCATGCGGGCCGAGGAAGAGGCCGGGCAGGCGCGCGAACAGCTCACCGCGATCCAGGCCGATATCGGCACGGCCGTCGGCATGGTGAAGCGGGTGGACGGGGCCCTGTCCGACATCGCGCAGGACGTGGACCAGGTGCATGAACTGCTGGGCAGCATGGCCGCGGACAATACCGCCCAGGCCGGGACCATCGGCGAAATATCGAGCGCGGTGGGCACGATGGACAGCTCGACCCAGCAGAATGCCGCCATGGTCGAACAGACCTCTGCCTCGGCGCGCAACCTCGCCAGCGAGGTCAGCATGCTGGCCGAGCTGACCAAGGCCTTCTGCCTGGACGAAAGCCCGAACCGGCTGCCCGCAGCGCTTGCGGCACGTCCCGCACACACGATGTCCGGGGCCGTCTCGCTCCGCCATCACTGACATACGGGCGCTTGCGCGCAGTTTTCTGGCGCGATGCACAAGGGGCCCCTGGCAGTAATGCCGGGGGCCTTTTTTGAAATGAGCCGTCGACAGCGGGTGTCAGTATGCTAATGCGAGCCCTTCGCAAGAAGAAAGGTTCACAATGCGCAATCTGAAATTCCTCGTCCCCGTCGCCGCCTCCGCGCTGGCCCTCGCCGCGTGCGCGGAAGCCCCCGAGGCGACCACCGAAGAAACCGCCGCGACCGAAGACGCCGATGCCGGGACCGCCGCTGTCGAAGCCGAAACCACCGTGCTCGACGCGAACACCGCCACCGCCGAGGAACTGGCGGGCGTCGAAGGCATCTCGCCCGAACTGGCCGACGCGATCGTCGCCGGGCAGCCCTATGACAGCGTGACCGATTTCCACGCCCTGCTGACCGAAACGCTGAGCGAGGACGAAGCCGAGGCCGTGCTCGTCGACGTGTTCGTGCCGATCAACCTCAACACCGCCAGCGAAGAGGAAATCCGCCTCGTCCCCGGCATGACCGACAAGATGGTCCACGAGTTCGAGGAATACCGCCCCTATGCCGACATGGGCGTGTTCGA
>MDTG01419534.1_pt1 | contig 14955 bp, 10 predicted proteins | sample 811421 | NCBI WGS metagenome assembly MDTG01 (sample SAMN05326645, study PRJNA326480) | marine metagenome | isolation source: seawater | place: Pacific Ocean: South East | collected 2011
CAGTTGACTTTAAAATTTCGCCCGAGAACAAGACATTAGGTAAGGGGTCGGCATGGAGTTCTACATTAGATAGCACCATAATGCGGCTTTCTGGCAGTACTTGTCCCACCGCTTGCCACGGCCCGGGGACGGGGTTCCTTATGGTTATCATGTCGAAGGTATCGGCATCAAACCACTGTACCTTGTCTTCATCTACTCTGCCCTGAAAAAGCTTAGAGCCGTCTGGGCGCACTAACACAACTGGCGCAGATCCATACTCACGGAAAAAAACCATCGTAATTTCCTCCACGTTATAGTCGACGCGGAAGCGGTTCTGTAAAAGCTTGATAGAATTCGTATAGTTATCGCCTAAGTCAGTAAGCGGTGAGGTATCGATTGACGGGTTTTGCGCTTGGGTATCTTGAACGGCACTATCAGCGACTTGGCGCGCAGCGTCTCGTTCATCTTCCTGAGATTGCGCAGTAGCGCCAGTGTGAATAAACGATGATAATAATATTACCCAATAAAACCACACTCTCACGCTACGCTGCTCCTGCACTAAATTGTTCTGTTATATCGCTTTGCTAAAACGGGTTGTCGATGAAAAGTTTAAGACACCTCGTCAACATTAGGGCGCCACAAACATTTACCACCCGCCTTTTCAACAATGTCTAGACGAGCTTCGTGTTGTGTTAACTCATCGGCGGACGCTTTGATAACCTTTAATTTATTTGTTTTGCGCTGCACTCTTCTGATTGCGGTGGAGTCAGTTTCACTACCACCTGATGATGCAAGTTTTAGCTTAGTCTGACCGCCGGTCATCAAGAGATAAACGTCGGCTAATATCTCGGCATCCAGTAACGCGCCGTGGAGCGTACGGTGGCTGTTGTCTATGCCGTAGCGTTTACATAGTGCATCAAGATTATTTTTCTGGCCCGGGTGCATTTGTCGAGCAAGGGTAAGCGTATCGAGCACATCACAAATTTGATTAGTGATAACCCCTTTAGTCGACGGCTCCATGCCAAATTCATGGTCCATAAACCCGACATCAAACGGGGCGTTGTGAATAACTAACTGCGCCCCTTTTATAAAGTTCACGAACTCTTGTGCAACCTGCGCAAAGGTTGGTTTATCGGTAAGAAACTCATTCGTAATGCCGTGAACTTCGATAGCCTCTTGTTCTATATGCCGGCCTGGGTTGATATACACATGGAAGTGATTCCCCGTTAACCGGCGGTTCACGACTTCAACACAGCCAATTTCGATAATACGGTGGCCTTCTTTGGGATCAATACCAGTGGTTTCAGTATCGAGTACAATTTGGCGCATGGAACCTCTACTATAATTACGCTTTCATTTTTTGATAGTATATCAACCCCTTCGCAATCCGCTAAGGGAAATGACAAGATAAATTAAAGGAAGTGCTGTGGCGCAAAAGACCATTCATATTTATACCGACGGCTCCTGTCTAGGCAACCCAGGCCCTGGTGGGTATGGTGCTGTATTAATTTATAAACAGCATAAGAAAGAGCTAAGCGACGGATTTGCGCATACCACAAATAACCGCATGGAGTTGCTGGCCCCTATCGAAGCGCTAAACAGCCTGACTGAGCCTTGTGCGGTAGAACTCACTACCGACAGCCAGTATGTAAAAAATGGGATTAACCAATGGATCCATAACTGGCGCAAAAACGGTTGGCGTACGTCTGATAAAAAGCCAGTGAAAAATGCCGATTTATGGCAACGGTTAGATGAAGCAGTGAAAAAGCATCAAGTGAACTGGCATTGGGTAAAAGGCCACTCGGGGCACCCCGAAAATGAACGCTGCGATGAGCTTGCTCGCGGGGCCGCCGAAGCGAAACCAACTCAAATCGATGAAGGTTTTGTTGGCTCCTAATGTACAGAAATAACGCTAACAATACATAGGCAATGAACTGGGCGCGCAACGCGATGCGCGCCTAACTTAATCGCTCTACCAAGAAACCACCAGCTTGCCTTGTGTGTCATTGTTTTCTAAGCGCTCATGAGGTTTATCTATATCCTTAATACTATAATGCGTATCAATATTTACCGTTAACTCTTTGCTTTCAAACGCGGGTATACACGCCGTTGCGAACTCACCAATAAGGTTGGCTTTGTATTCATCACTGCGGTTGCGCAATGTAGTGCCAATAATTGACGCTCGCTTACCAAGCAACATCGCCATATCAAGATTATCCGCATAGCGGCCCGCGAGCATGGCAAGGTAAACCACGCTGCCATCTCGTTTCAGTACCTGTAAGTTGCGATTTAAGTAGTCGCCACCCACCATATCTAGCACCATATCAACGCCTTCAGGCCATGCTTTTTTAAGCACCTCATCAAACGCTTGCTGTTTATAGTTTATAAGTTGTTCTGCGCCATTTTTTTTCGCACAACGACAGCTTCTCTTGGCTTGATGCGGTTACCGCACTGTGTACACCCCAGTAACGACACAATTGCGTAGCGGCAAGGCCAACCCCGCTCGCACCACCGTGGATCAACGCTCGCTGGGCCGGTTTAATGTGGGCTATCGTGCGTAAGCATTGAAACGCAGTGAGAAATACTTCAGTAAGACCGGCAGCTTCAAAAAACGGCATGCCCTGTGGAATGCGCATTAGGTGAGCAGGGTTGACCAGTGCTTCCGTTGCGTAACCGCCACCTGCTACTAAGCCACATACTCTATCTCCTTCTTTAAAGGTACTGACATCGCTTGCAACTTCAGATACGACACCAGCCACTTCCAAACCCAAAATCTCGCTTTCACCTGGCGGTGGTGGATAGTTACCTTGCCGTTGCAAGGTATCGGCGCGGTTAACACCGAACGCTTTTACCTCTACCTTTACTTTACCCGCCGTTAATGAATAACCCGCTTGCTCTTTTACCGTTAGCTCATCAGGTTTGCATCCTTTTGCAAAATTTACGTAGTGCATAGCTTTTTTGTATCCCTTAAATAAATATTTCAATACGCGAAAATCTTTTATTCAGTTTGGGTTTCTTTACTGTTTATTCAACACAGAACATACGAAATTGCGTATAATCGCGCCCATTCGCAATACTGTTTAACTAAATACGAGAGCCTACATGTCAGCACAGGTCATATTACAACACTCCAGAGATAAATCACTTCGCCGTAAACACCCCTGGGTTTTTGAAAGCGCAGTAGCTGAATTGAAAGGCCGTGCTCGCATTGGCGATACAGTAGATGTGTTTGATGACGAAGGCGACTGGCTCGGTAGAGGGGCCTATTCACCTCATTCTAAGATTCGTGTTCGTATGTGGACGTTCAAAAAAGACGAGAGCATCGACAATGGCTTTTTCTTGCGGCGATTAGAAACAGCCTTAGCTTTACGTAAGCGCTTGTTCGACCCAAATAAAACCAATGCATTTCGCTGGATAGCCTCTGAAAGCGATGGCCTTCCAGGTGTAACTATTGACCTTTACGACAATGTGGCAGTCGTACAATTGCTTAGCGCTGGCGGCGAAAAGCACAGAGATAAAATAGTGTGGGCCATCACCAAACTTATGCCAGATGTTCATGTGTATGAACGAAGCGATGTAGATGTGCGTAAAAAAGAGGGCCTTGAGCCTGTTACCGGCGTGCTTCACGGCCAGCCACCTACGCAAGTTACTGTGAAAGAAAATGGCATTAACATTGTGGTAGACATAGAAAGTGGTCACAAAACTGGTTTTTACTTGGATCAGCGAGACAGTCGCGCTGCGGCCGCGCACTATGCAAAAGACGCAGATGTGCTTAACTGTTTTAGCTACACAGGCACCTTCTCTTGCTATGCCCTCTCTGGCGGCGCGAAGTCGGTTACCAATGTAGATGTATCGCAGCCTGCCCTTGATTTAGCCAAGCACCACGTGGCAATAAATGGCTATGATGACAAGCGCGCGCAGTATCTTAACAAAGACGTATTTAAAGCGTTGCGTGAATATCACGAGCAAAATAAACAGTTTGATATGGTTATTCTTGACCCGCCAAAATTTGTTGATAACAAAGCCTCACTAAACCGCGCTGCTCGTGGCTATAAGGACATCAACATGTACGGTATCCACGCGGTAAAATCCGGTGGGTTATTGCTAACATTTAGCTGTTCTGGCCTTATGCCGGCCGATCTTTTTCAAAAAGTAGTGGCTGATGCCGCGCTCGATGCGGGCCGTACGATAAAGATTATTGCCCGACTTAATCAAGCGTCGGACCACCCTATCATCGGTAGTTACCCAGAAGGATACTATTTGAAGGGCTTGGTTTGTGAAGTAACAGACGACTGACAAAAGCAAAAGCGCCTGTGTGAATGACATACAGGCGCTTTTTAGTATTTATTTAAAGAAAGTCTTTTTTAAGCCAGCGTTTTTATTCGTTAACCGCGCTCATGAAGCAAATGAGATATCTTGGTTTCTTCGCACTTGCGCCGATGTTTCAGACGCTAATTCCGTTGTCGCCCCTTCTTTACGCGCTTCAATTTTTTTCCACACCATTTCGTGAAAGTAAAACGCAACAGTATTTATTGAGGGTTCTACAAGTGCCACAGCGCCACCTACAACCACACTACCTGTTAATAGGTAAGCTACAGTGAACGCGACCGCAAAGTGCATAACAGCAAAGGTAATCGTCTTTTTCATAATAATAACTCTCTTTAAAAAATAAAATATGGTTGCTTGCGCAGTAATGAGAATTATTATCAATTAGAGCATAAATTGAAAATAGAAAAAAGCGAACGGTCTGTTCAATTTAGTTAATAAGAGAGGACAGCGTGATTTTTGTGCTCAATATTGGCCTAAGGTTTTAACACAAACACACTAAGCTGAGAGGCATTTTGTAGAAGAAAAAGCCTGCCGGGTTTAACCTGCTTTAAGGCGAAGTTACGGCTTCGCCCCATTGCCTATATCACGCTATTTCATTTGAGAAATTTCAACACCGATAATGCAGCTTGACTCCGATTCCGGCTCACAGCGTACCACCGTTGCTAACGCAGCAAGAGAAGGGATTTGTGAACTAGAGGATTCAATAGCGACGCTTACTTGCGTACCTACCTCGATAGAAGGCTCATCAACTTCTAACGACATTCCCGTTGCGCTAATATCTTTGCACATTGCCTGCATGGTTCGGCTCGACTCATCATCAGTTATTTGCAACTGACACGGCGAATTTACCATCATCCTGAAAAAATTTCGCTTATCGTCGTATCCCAACATGTCTACTTCTCCTGATTTTTAGCATTACGCTGACGACTACCCTTGTTGTTATAGGGTGATGCTGATAACTTGTCAATCAAACTGTATGATATTTGACCGCCAAAACTAAAAAGTAGTCTTTCGTTTAACTTTTCTCTTATACAGTGTTCATATTAACTGTAGTCAAAATTAGAAAAATTACCTTAGCCTTCTACTTTATAAGGTCACAACGCATATTTTTGCTAATACTCTGCTAAATGCAGTGTGATGCGTTTCGCTGATATGGGATACGCCGTACCCAGTTGCTGTGCAAACAGTGAAACACGCAGTTCTTCTATCATCCAACGTACGTCTAATAGCGCTTGCGGCACTTTACCCTTAGGGTATTTACTACAGGTTTTTTCCCATTCTTTCGTCGATTTTTCCACCGTTACCTGATGCATTCTGTCTTTGTTAGGATCAATGGGTAGTTTTTCTAGTCGTCTTGCCAACCCTTTGATGTAACGATTCCAATCATCAAGTCTTGCTTCACCTATTTGTGAGACAAAGCCTGGAAATACTAATTGCGCCAGATGCGCTTTACAGTCGCCTAGCGCATTGATCATGGTTAATGGCACATTGCCTTTCATTTGCTTTTGGCATTGATGAGCAAGCGTGAGCCCCTGCTCTACTTGTTTAGCAATTTCAAGCACCTTATCGTTAATGCTTGCCCGGGCAATATCTAGACAGGCTTCGAAGTCGGCCTTGTTGCGAATATCGGTTTTATTCGCTTCGCAGTAGTCTGTCACAATGGCATCGATACCCGCAAAAATACAATCGTCAATTAACGCTTTAACTTGGCCAAACGGGTTAAAATAAAGGCCTAGTTTTGCTTTATTGGGCAGTTTACTCTGTAAGTAATTAAGCGGCGATGGCATGGCATTTTTAATTAATACATTCACGCCTTGTTTGTGTAAGGCTTGCGCTTTATCCGCTTCCTCTATAAGCGCAATATCAACTTTATCGCCCTTTTCAACCAACGCAGGGAATGCTTGTACCTCAAACCCGCCCACCTTCTGCACAAAAGTTTCGGGCAAGCTTTCAAAGTCCCACTGCTCTATGTTGCTGCGTTCTAGCTCGGGCGTTGCCGCTTTTTCAAAGGTTTGTTTTACCTGCCCTGCACACTGCTGTTTAAGGGCGTGTAGGTCGTCACCCTTTGCAATATCGTCCCCGTTGTCGTTCACCACTGCGAAATGCATTTTTAAATGCTTATCAAGCTGGGCTAGGTTCCACTCATCGCTTTCAATAATGACGCCTGTCATTTTGCGAAGCTTATCGGTTACGGCTTCAAGCAAGGGCACAGGCCGGTTGTTTCTGTCCGTTTCACTGATATCAGCTAGACAGGCCTCGGCGAAATTAGGAGCTGGTACAAAGTTACGGCGCAAGCGTTTGGGCAGGGCCTTGATTAACCCTACAATTAAGTCGTGTCTTAACCCCGGTACTAACCAATCGAAACCAATGTTATCGACCTGGTTTAATACGGGTAGCGGGATCACTACAGTCACCCCGTCATCGACAGCGTTTGGCTCAAAATTGTAGCGCAGCGGCAGTGTAATATTGCCCTGTCGCCATACGTCGGGAAATGCATTAGCCACCGACTGACCTGGCTGCTGACGATAAACATCCTCTTCCTTAAACGTTAGGCTGTCGTTGCTGCCGTGCTGTCTGAACCACTTCTTAAAAGCCGCATCGTTGTTTGCCTCAAGTGGGATACGTTTGGCGTAAAAGCTCACAAGCTCTTCGTCATCCACAATCAAATCGCGACGACGGGTCTTTTGCTCAAATTCATCCGCTTGCTCTAGTAGCGCCTGATTCTCCTCAAGGAAGCTGTAGTTTAGCTTAGTATTGCCTTCAACCAGGGCTTCACGAATAAACAACTCGTGGCAAATTGGTGGGTCGATTAGGCTGTACACCTTGGCCCGCTTCATGACTATCGGCAGACCAAACAGCGTAACTTTTTCAAAGGCGATAACCGCACCGCGCTTTTTAGACCAGTGAGGCTCTGAGTAGCTTCGCTGTACCACGTGCTCGGCTAAAGGCTCTACCCAGGTAGGGTCAATTTTTGCCACCATGCGCGCAAACAATTTAGAGGTTTCCACCAGCTCTGCCGCCATGACCCACTTTGGCTGCGACTTCGACAAACCTGACCCTGGAAAGATTAAAAAGCGAGAGTTACGCGACCCCATATACTCGCGCTCTTTATCTTTAAAGCCCATATGTGAAAGCAGGCCGCTGGCGATAGCTTGGTGAATAGATTGATAATCCGCTTCTTGCTTTGAAATACCAAAGCCAAGCTCGGCAATCGACTTTTTAAGCTGGCTAACAATGTCTTGCCATTCGCGCATACGTAGGTAGTTGATAAACTGCTGCTTACACCATTTGCGCAGCTGGTTTTGGCTTAACGCATTTTGCTGCTCTCTAAACGCTACCCACACATTGTAAAGGCTAATAAAGTCAGAGTCTTTATCTTGATATTCACTGTGCTTTTCGTCAGCTTGCTGGCGCTTTTCTTGAGGGCGCTCTCGCGGGTCTTGAATCGACAAGCCCGCAGCAATAACCATAACTTCACTAAGCGCATTCGTTCGCTCAGCTTCAATCACCATGCGTGCATAACGCGGGTCAATGGGCAGTCTAGCTATCTGTCTGCCAAGTGGCGTAAGCTGCATTTTCCCTTTTTGTTTACCTTTCCCTTTACCAATTGCCTGAATTTCCTCAAGCAAGCGAAAACCATCGTTAATATTGCGGTTGTCGGGTGGCTGAACAAATGGAAACGCAGCAATATCGCCTAGCCCCAACGCTAACATTTGCAAAATGACTGATGCTAAATTCGTACGCAGAATTTCAGGGTCAGTAAACTCCGGACGACCAAGGTAGTCATCTTCGCTGTACAAGCGAATACAAATACCGTCTGAAACACGGCCGCATCGCCCTGCCCGCTGATTCGCAGAGGCCTGCGAAATAGGCTCTATCGGCAGCCGCTGCACTTTACTTCTTGCACTGTATCGCGAAATACGGGCGAAACCAGGGTCGATAACATACTTAATACCAGGCACCGTTAACGACGTTTCAGCCACGTTCGTAGCAAGCACAATGCGCCTGCCGCTATGGGACTGAAAAATGCGGTTTTGCTCGGCGGCGGATAGCCGCGCATAAAGAGGCACAATTTCAGTATTGCGATAATGCTGCTTACTGAGCGCATCTTGGGTGTCTCTTATTTCACGTTCGCCACTTAAAAATACTAAGATATCGCCTGGCGCTTCACGCATAAGCTCGTCAACGGCATGAATAATAGCATCGCTTTGATCGCGATCTTCATCAAAGTCTTCAGGGGCGTGATAGCGAACCTCCACTGGATAAGTCCGGCCACTTACTTCAATAATAGGTGCGTTATTAAAATGCTTAGAGAACCGCTCTGGGTCAATGGTCGCTGAGGTGATGATAAGCTTGAGATCAGGGCGCTTATCTAACAGCTGTCTAAGATAGCCGAGCAAAAAGTCGATATTTAAGCTTCGTTCGTGGGCTTCATCGATAATAATTGTATCGTATTGATTTAAAAAACGGTCTTGCTGCATTTCCGCGAGCAGCATACCGTCTGTCATTAGCTTTACATAACTGCGTTCACTCACCTGATCGCTAAAGCGAATTTTAAAGCCCACTTTTTCGCCCAATGGCGTATTAAGCTCTTCTGCAATACGGGTAGCCACACTTCTAGCAGCAAGACGACGCGGCTGCGTATGGGCAATCATGCCATTCACACCTAAACCTAGCTCTAAGCATATTTTAGGCAGCTGAGTGGTTTTACCCGAGCCAGTTTCACCCGCAACAATCACAACCTGATTGTTGGCTATGGCGTCTTTAATATCTTCTTTTTTATCGCTTACCGGTAGCGGTGGATACTCTACCTTTGGTAGGTTGGCTTTACGCCAGTTGCGCTTTTCAATTGACCCATTGATGTCTGCTTTAAGTTTTTCAAACTGCGTGCTTAAACTTTCTTCGGCCGATTTTTGTGCGTTTTTCTGACTTCCTTTATTTGCGCTATGCGACGTACTATCCCCGAGCGCTTTGCGTTTTGAAGCCTCGCTTTTGTCACCCGGTGCCGCGCCTTTAGACTCACCTAACCCCTTTGCTTTTTGTGCAAGCAGCGTAATGCGGCGCTTCAAGCGAAACTTATCGGCGCTTAAACAATCATCAAGTTTATTGTAGAGGGGTTTTATCGCGATTGGTGAAGACAAAATTGCATCCTAAAGAAGATTTCTAAACATCAATAAAATTCGGGCGGTGATCCTAGAAGATACCGCCCTAAAAAGCTAGCGTTGTAAGCGTTACGAGAAATTACGCGCTTTGGGTTAGTTCATCGTCTTGTGGCGTATTAAAACGCGGAAAACCAAACCAAATCGCCGCCACGCCAAACACAAAGATCAGCATGGGATACCAGCAGTACGGCGTAATTGCCAAGGGCGAAATACCGACTACCGCGGCAGCGCTTAACAATTGCGCGCCATACGGCACCAAACCTTGAAAACTACACGAAAATATATCTAAAAGCGATGCAGTACGTCGGGGGTCTACGCCATACTTTTCATTGAGGTCTTTTGCAATGGGGCCTGCGGTGACAATGGCGATGGTATTATTGGCAGTGGTTATGTCTAAGAAACTAACCAGCCCTGCAATACTAAACTCAGCCCCTTTTTTTGAAGTAACTCGGCGGGTTAGACGTTCAATTAACCACGTAATGCCGCCGTTGGCGTGCATCAGTGCCACAATACCGCCTATGGTTATAGCTATCATGGCAAGGTCTTGCATCCAGCCCATGCCCTTTTGGATACTCTGCATCATTGAAAGCATGGTAAAGCTGCCTTGTACCAACCCAACCACACAGGCACTTGCAATGCCGACAGCTAGCACGCTAATAACGTTAAAGCCTGTAAGCGCGAACGCGATAATACACAGGTACGGTACTATGCGCCAAAAATCATAGTTACCACCTTCAACAATGCCCGATGTGTCTACATCAACCATAAGCAAAAGCGCCATAGTGACGATACACGCAGGTACGGCCACCATCAGGTTTGCGCGGAATTTGTCTTTCAACTGCACCCCTTGAGTGCGGGTTGCAGCAATGGTGGTGTCTGATACAAAGGATAAGTTATCGCCGAACATGGCACCGCCAACCACAATCCCTAATGCCATTTCTATCGGCAGCCCTAAATTCGTCGCAAGGCCTGCCCCAATAGGTGATAGTGCAGTGATAGTGCCCATTGACGTTCCCATAGAGAACGAAATAAAGCAGCATATAAGAAACAAGCCTGGCAGAATTAACGCTGATGGCACAAATTGAAGGGCCATGTTCACCGTGGCATCGCGCGCTCCGATATCTATCGTGACCGCGTAAAACGCCCCAGCTAGCAAAAAGATTAACACCAAAAGAATAATGTTTTTATCGCCGCCTCCCTGACAAAAGGTTTGCACTTTTTCAGAAAAACTCACCTTTTTACCCTTGGGGTTAAGGCATAGACCATAGCCAGCACTGATAAAAAATGCCACTAATATCGGCATTGCAGTTATATCGTTGTTTGTTACCCCCGTAACCACAACAAGAACCACGAAGAGTAGTATTGGCGTTAGACCCATAGGGTTAGGTAATACAGAATTTGGTGCAGTAGCGTTATTTTCGCGCACAGAAAACTCTCTTTTGATTTTATGACTTATCTACAAATGATTAGCGACGACGCTAGAGCCTTTACTATAGACTCAATGTGTTTAGGCAATCACGTAAGTTAAACACGTCAGACCGCTAAATATATATTTCACTACCGTCTAAGCGTGTTTTACGTGAGTGGTGTAACCTGCATATAGCATGCATTTATATGCTTTTACGTGATAAAAAACATAAGCGAAAGAGGATAAAAGGTTTTAACGCTATTGAAAAGGGAATTACACAGGTTTACACCACTTAGGCATTAGAAAGTCTAAGTTCACTTGGCGTCTTTCCTGTCAGCCGCTTAACCGTACGGCGAAAGTTAGGTAAATCGTTTATACCCATTTGTCGTGCTGCCTCTTCATTGTTTGCTTTATGCACAGACAGCAAAACTAAGGCATAGTTGCGCCATACTTCTTCTGACAGCTGTCGATAGCTGGTATTGAACTCCTTTAATTTACGTTTGAGCGTAGCTGGGCTAATCGCTAACTTTTCAGCAAGTTCAGGCAATGCACTCCCCATATTGTGAGCGCTTATGGTTTGATACACATGGCACCTAACATAATCGGGAAGCGAGATAAGAGGATAGCGTTCGAAAAGGCGATACCGCCCTAACTCTTTGTCAGTCACCATGTTTGGTGAGTGAATAACAGGTGTGGACATGGGTTCATCCAGGGCATGCTTTTCAATGCACATACTGTTGAAAGGGCAATTAAACGCAACCTTAAGCCCTAAATGGGTTTCAAAGTCAGCAATATTTTTTGGTCTGGCGCAGGTAAAGTTAAACGAAACAGAGACTCGCTGCTTTGCAATCCCTTTTAAAAGCGCCGCTATGCTGGCAAAGCTTACTTCTCTTACAAATTGTGCCAGTTTAGCGCCGCCGACGGTGAGTTGAGGAATTAACATCACCTTGTGGTTGGTGGTAAAGCACTGGAACTGACAAAAGGGAATACTACACCACCTGAAGGTTTGCTGCTGAACAAGGTGGGTCAGTAACGCTTCTAGGGTATCGCAAGTTTGCAGTACATGCATTGGACTATGTAACCACTGAGCAGCTAACGCACTTCCCAGCAAAAAGCTCACATCTGCCCCTTTCGTTTGACTTTGCACGTTGTTAAGCAATAAATGATATTGCTTAATGCTTATCAAAGAATCAGGCTCTAGTGCATCTTCAAATATCCCTGTACCTCTGAATAATTTGTTTTTATTCGCCCCACGATTAAGCGCCACATCAAGCACGGCTTTAACCAGCCAATAGCCAGCAATAACCTTATCATGCGTAGACTGCACAACATCTTCACTAGCGAAGACACCCACACTATCTGCACCAACACCTTCTCTTAGAAAGACACCCACCCCAACATGTTTTTTTGCATGTACACCCAGCTCATTTAGCTCTGCAAGAGGTTTCGTTTTTTCAACAAACGTATCACCGCCCTCACCTGAATGTGACGACGCTGCTACTGTGAAATTCGATAAGCTTATTTCCATTGGGTTATAGCCGCGGTGAACATGGTCTATTCATTCATCATTAGATAGTCACGCCGCACTTTTTTGAGGGCGCTCAAGCTCTGTCAACATGGCGTTCAATACCGTAGAAAGTGTCTGATTGGGTAACAAGGTTACGTGTGTACTTCGCGCTGAAGTATAAATGGCGTTGGTATTTAATTGATGTCTAAAGGCCAGATGCTGAATGCTCGCCTTTATCTCATCAATGATTATGTCTGCCTGTGTCGGCGATACATCCGGCAGTAAAATAGCAAAACGGTCTCCAGCATACCGACAGGCTAAATCATGTTGGCGTAAGTTCATTACCAATAGCTGAGCAATTTCGTGAAGATACCTATCACCTTCCGTATACCCATATTGCTGGTTAAACAAAGAAAAGTTGTTGATATCTATGATGGCAAGTACAGCCGACTTATTGAATTGCTGAAGCTTTTGAATCTGCTCTTTCCAATACTCAGCACGGTAAAGCTGTGTTATGGGGTCTATTTTATCGTGATCCCGATAGTCCCATTCACGACGTCGCAACTGTAGGTTTAATGCTCTTTGCTCCAGATGCCACTGGTAAAGAGCCGCGGTCATCACCACCATTCCTACTGCGGCAGGATAGGACTCTATCATGCTTATCCAATGTGCATCATCGGGGTAACGTAAAAACTCATCTAAGAAGTCTAGTGTTGCTGAAAAAAGAAAAAAACCTAATCCGAAAACAAGGAGACTGGTGACTTTACCAGGAGGCCTACTCGCAAGCGCTGCAAGTATCCAGGCAAGGGTCAGCAGGACAATACTTCCCTCACCCACGATATCTAAACCCGATATATCAGCGCTTTGTTTTGGGTTACCTAAAAAAAGCGCTAAAGATATGGCAATTGCAACAATGCTTACCGTGAAAGCGAGCCACCACGTGTGGTGCCTAAATTGTGTAGTATTGGTAAAGGAAAACATAGCGCCTCTTAAAAAATATCCTGCTCGTGTGCACTGCAAAACGTTTTAGCTTTTCCGGTGAGCGTGGCAAGTCAAACAGACCAAGCACGTACGGTACGGCATAGCGCCGTCATCTAACTTCCAAGTAAAACGAGAGTCTTGCCTAAATATGTTCGCAGTGTCGAGGGTCAGTTTGGCTCATTAATGTGACATCTTGATGGCGAACATTCTCTATTTCTCTTTTCTATCGCTAAAACCCGATGTAAATCAACGTGATAAGGCAGGGTCAAATTAGCTCAATAAATTGATAAATCTATGGCGTTGATCCCTTGGTCTTATTACTAACATCAAATCGTCATATAACTGTCATGCAGCGTTCTTAGGGTACTCACACATTAACTTCCTCACTAACTTAGTGCTGACTTAACACTCCTTTTGACTGCTTAATTGATTGGAAAATAAATGAAAATTAAAACCGCGTACTCTTCTCTTGCACTTGCTTGCGTAACGGCACTTGGCCTCAGCATTGCTTCTCCTGTTCTGGCGGCAGATGGCGTAATCATTGGCTCTGTAAAAGATGCCGCTAAGGCCCGAAGCTACAACGGCGCTAAAATAAAGCTTATTGAATTAGGACTTGTTACTGAGGCAGGCCGAGACGGCACTTTTCGCTTTCCCTCTATTCCTAAAGGCACTTACACGCTAGAAATTTCTTATTTAGGTGAAGATACCGTCACGCAAACCATCAAGGTGGAAGATAATGACATAGCGCGGGCCTCAGTCGAATTCGGTAGCGGTGAGACCATTGACGAGATACTGGTACGAGGGCAACGAAGCGGACAGGCAAGCGCCATTAATCAGCAGCGAGTTTCTGACCGCATATCTTCGATTGTTTCTGCAGATGCCATTGGCCAATTCCCTGACCAAAACGCAGCAGAATCGCTACAGCGCTTGCCCGGCCTCTCTATTGAACGTGACCAAGGTGAAGGTCGCTTTGTAGGGATCCGCGGTATCGATCCAAACTTAAACAATGTCACCATCAATGGGTTAAACATTCCTTCGCCTGAGTCTGGCGTGCGCTCTGTTGCCCTGGATGTCATTCCTTCAGAACTCATTCAAACACTAGAAGTATCGAAATCTGTCACACCTGATATGGATGGTGATGCCATAGGTGGTTCAGTAGCCGTTAAGAGCGTTAGTGCGTTTGACAAGGCTCGCGACACCGCAAGCGTTACTGTTCAAGCAAGCCAAAATGATTTGCGCGATGAAACCAGCCCAAAAGTATCAGGTACCTTTACCAAGAAACTTTCATCGAAATGGGGCGTTGCCGGTGCTGTTTCATATTTCGATAGAGACTTTGGTTCTGATAATGTAGAAAGCAACGGTGACGACGAACTTGAACAGCGCCACTACGCCATCACACGGGAGCGTTTAGGTAGTGCGTTGAACATAGACTTTCGCCCTGACTTCAACAACCAATATTTCTTACGCACTTTATACAGTGAATTTTCTGACGATGAATACCGCCAAGGCAACATCTTTACCTTTGACGGCGAAGATTCGGAAATTGAAAGAGAAAGTAAAGATCGTTTTGAAAGCCAAAGTATCTTCAC
>MDTG01170920.1_pt1 | contig 14954 bp, 34 predicted proteins | sample 811421 | NCBI WGS metagenome assembly MDTG01 (sample SAMN05326645, study PRJNA326480) | marine metagenome | isolation source: seawater | place: Pacific Ocean: South East | collected 2011
CACCCGTTGAAATAATTAACAAACCCGCAGTACCCGTAGGTAAACCTATTAGTGTACCAAACGTAATGCCTACTAAAAACTTTGTTGATACAGATACAGAGTTTATGAGTTTTACGCATTTGGATTTTGATGGGGGATTTGACTATTAAAAAAAAAAAATAATGAGAAGCGACCAAGATATAGCAAGTGCTTTAAAAGACCTTTCCTCTGATGAGAGAACGGCTTTAGTTTTCGGATTTCCGTTACCTCCATCGGAAGATAATTTTGATGGATTAAGTGATGATACTTATGATGCAGATAGTCGCATGAGTGTTGATGGTGGATTTGACCGATATACGGAAGCAGATGAAAATGAATTTGATAATTTCTTAACAAAGAAAGCAAGGGCAAGAGCCAAAGCGAGAAAGAAAAAAAGAAAGGAATTAAGAAGTCAAGGAGTTTCTCGTAGAGATGCAAGAAAACAAGCCCGTAAAGAAGCCCTAAAAGAAATTCCAAGAGATAAGCTAAAAGATATTGCTAAAAGAACTTTTAAAAACATTGGAAACGGAATTAAAAAAGGTGCATTGGCTTTACCGAGAGGTTCTTTTCTTTCTTTATTGAGAATTAACTTTAGAGGTAATGCGTGGAAAGTAATGTCATTAGCAAATGGTACACCCAAACAAAAAAAGAAACTTAAAGATAAGTGGAAAAAATTAGGTGGGAATTACTCTAAATTAATTAAAAACGCTTCTATTGGTAAGGGTAAAAAACCTTTCATGTGCGGTGCAAAGTGCAAAAAAGGATTACTAAATAAAAACTTGAAAAAAAGTTTTGATGGTAGTTTTGATTTAGATGAGATTGCATATTATAGTATAGAACCCGCAACTGTTTCTTTGATTGTAGGAAGTGCGAGTACAATATTAGGCGTGATGGCTAAAGTATTGAGTGATGCTAAAATGAGCAAAATTCAAGAGCAACAAGTAGCAAATGAAAAGGAGTTGGCTGAAAAATCTTTGGCTAATATGTCTGAAAGCGAAAAAAGACAAATTGCATTGGCTGAACAACAAATAAAAGCCCAAGCAGACCCAATCCAACAAATATTGAACAATCCTAATTTGACCCAAGCAGAAAAAGAAAAGGCAATAGCTTTGACAAAAGAAGCATTGAAAGATGAAAGAAGTGCAAATATTAGAAAGTGGGCTATAATTGGGGGAATAGGATTAGTTGCAATAGGTATTGTGGCATATATGATTAAACGTAAAAGATAAAAAAAAAAGATATGGAACATAATAGTTTTAGTACGGGGTACACAAATTTTGTAGATGAAATAGAAGAAGAGTTTGATGACTTTTTTAGTCGTAAAGGTAGAGCCAAATTAAAAAAGAAAAGGGCTGAAAGAAAACTTGTACGGCAAATGGCAAAAGAAAACAGAGCCAAAGGAATGAGTTTAAGGGAGAGTATGGCAAAAGCCATGAAAGACTTAATTCAAAGAAAAAAAGATGCTCAAAGAAAACGTGCTACCCGACCCGCTATGTTAGGTAGTGGAAGAGGTTTAGTGAGTATGAAACGCAGACCTAAATATAATGAACGCAGACCTTTAGTTCGTAAAAACATGAAAACGGCAATCATGGAAGCGAAACAAAAAGATGATTTATTAGACCAAGAGGAAATTGATGACACACAAATTGATGAAACACTAAATCAAGACATGGAAACTCGTAATAAAGGAGTGGCAAGTGTTAGTGAAACCTCAATATCGGGAGAAAACGCAGATGCAGAAGCAAGTTTCTTTGAAAAAAATAAAATGCCAATTTTAGTAGTTGGTGGTTTAGCCGTTGCGGGATTAGTGTATTTTAAATTTATTAAAAAATAGAAATTATGGGATGCGGATGTAGTTCCTTTGATGGAGAAAACGAAAGAGATGGGATGGAGTTTAGTGATGCTTCAAACCCTATGTTAAACGCCAATGGTAGAGATGGCATGGAGTTTAGTGATGAAGCTAATGCTTTTCTAAATGCAGATGGAGATGAGTTGCTAATGTTAGATGAAGATTTTGTCGTAGAAGATGATGATTTTGATAATTTTTTAACTAAAAGAGCAAGGGAAAGAGCAAAAAGGCGTAAAGAATTAAGGAAAGAGGGTCTTACAAGAAAAGAAGCCCGTAAAAAGGCAAAAGAGGAAATTCCTAATCAACCTATTGGAGATGCTATAAATGAAGTTTCGGCTAATTTACAATCGGGTCAAATAGTTCCTAAAACCGAAGATATACAAAACAATACTGCAAACATTAATAACAATGTGGGAGATGATGGAACGGGAGAGGATGGAACGGGAGATGATGAACAAGGAATGGGAATGGGTACAAAAATTGGTATCGGAGTTTTAGTCCTTGCTATTGTTGGTGTAGGTGGCTACTTAATCATGAAAAAACGTAAATAATGCAAAATAAAAATCTATTAACTATTTTATTTAGCGTAGTAGGTTTAGGTGCGGTAGTTGGCGGTATTTATACTTATTATCTAAAAAATCTCGAATTATTGGAAGATTTCCGATACAGACTTGCGGGATTTAGAATTTTAAGTTCTAATGTAACAAACATACGTTTTGAGGTGGACATTGACATCATAAACGATGCAGATATTTCTGTTACTATAACTAATTACAATTTTGATGTTTACTTAAATGGAGTAAAAGTAGGTAAAATTAATAATGCTAACTCTAATGAAGTCTTAAAAGGCAGAGGTGGTGTTTCCCGATTTACAATGCAAGGAGATATTGAAACCTTTTCTTTTATTGGTACGGGGCTTATTTCGGGATTAAGAGAAAACTTGAAAAACTCAACCATTAGGTTTGATGGAAGTTATGGTCTTAAAAAAGGATTAGTCAAATTGAAAAACCTACCTATGAACGAAAGTTTTAAATTGAAAGAATTTATGTAAATTTACAAAAATAATCAAACCAACAAAATAATGGATTTAGAAAAACAAACCAAAGATGTGATGCTTAAAGCGATAGGCAATTTTTCAAAAAAGTACGATGTAACCGATTTGGAAACACAATTAATGATAAGAGCAAGTGATGATAATTGTACGCCTAAATACCAAGTGCTTGTAAAAAACAAAGTACGAGAAGAGGTAACATTCAATCAAATACTTAATGTAAAGATTGATTTTTTAGGTAGAGAAATGATTGTTTCTCCTTTTATAGCGAGTTCTTTAAGAAAATTAAGAAGAGAGCATGAATGTAAGGCAGATGATTTAGCTATTCTAATTTATAAAAAAGAAAGCAATCCATCTTCGCCTTATTTGTATTTCTTTGAGGGAACAAAAGCAATTAAACCAATAGATTTCCAATACATATTTGGAGATATGAATTAAATAATTATGGCAGAACAAAATATTACGATACAGACAATTACAACCTCGCCAACTACTTTGTCTAACTTAAATAGCATTACTATATTAAATGGTAGTGCTTCTAATAGTTTAACATTGGCGGTTAGTGGTTCAGCAAATAATATTTCATTAGGTAGCGGTCAAACATTAACTCTTAATGCTTCTACGGGATTTGTATTACCCGACTTAACATTAACGGGAACGGGATTGACTGCGAATGTAGTAACATCTTAAATTCCGTATATGTCAGATGATAATAGATTTAGTGCGGTATTTGGGTCATCGGGTGGAAGCGGTGGCGGTGGCGGTGGTGCTGATGAAAAGGTAAAAGTAAGTGGGGCAGACCCTACTGCGGGTTATTTAGAAACTAAAATGGTTGATGATGGTGGTTACACCACTTTAATTATCAATGATACTTTAACCGACCCAACTAACTTTACAAGGGTAGCAAGAGCCGTAATTAGCCGATATGATAATGTTGGGGGTACTGAAAATTATTCAAGCGGAAGTGTAAATACTTTAGGTGGATTTGGTGCGGTTACTACTCATGGTTCTCAAAATACTGCCGTTGGTGTAAATGTTTTTAATTCGGGAACGGGATTAACTCAAAGTGTAGGTGTTGGAAATAGTGTTGCATCGGGATTAGTATTAGCCAAACAAATTACTGCGATTGGAAATCAAGCGTTGGGTTCATTATCAACTGCGGGAGATGAGCAAGTGGCTATTGGTAGTAATACCTTAACAAGCAATTTAGGAAATTCGGGTGTTGGTGCTTTAACGGGAGATTTTAATGTTGCCGTAGGTACAGATAGCTTAACATTGTTAGATGGAGGAACAAGAAATACGACATTAGGACACAATGCGGGTGGCGTAATTACAACGGGTTCAAGAAATTTAATTTTAGGATTTGAAGCGGGATTAAGTCCTTTAACTAACATTACAACGGGGAATGATAATATATTAATAGGTTATCAAGCCGATACAGATGGGGATGAGAATATCGTCATTGGTAATGATAGTGCAACACAATTAGGTAGTGCGGTTGCTAATCAATCTCTTATATTAGGGAACACTTGTTTTGCTAATGCTTCTTTACAAATTGTAATAGGAAATACATCTTCAATTACAAATGGTGGTCAAGATGTATTAATAGGGGTTAATTCAAGCATTAATGGTTCAGCGTTTCCTACTTTCCCTACCCTATCAACTCATGTTGGTAGTGCGGGAACATTTGTTGGTTTTTATAATCAAAGTTTAGGATATAGCCACAATGTAAATGGAGAGGATAATGTAGCTTTAGGTAATTTTAATTCCATAACGGGTAACGATAATATTAGTTTAGGTAATGGTCTTTCAATGACAACAACGCAAACCTATGGTATTGGTGTTGATAGTAGTGCCTATGTAGATTATTCTATGCAAGTATCATGGAATAATGGTGTATCTCAATTTGATGATATAAGATTAGTTTCAAAAGCAAGTCCTACTGCGGGTCAAAAATCTTTTATAAATGTAAAATCAGATTTAAGTATTGATGCCGTTGGCGGTGTTGTTATTCAAAGTGGTTTGCTTCAATCAAGTAAACAATTTGTTCTAAATGAACAACAAAATCCCTTATCGGGAGTTGCTTTTACACCCGATTTATTTGAGGGAAATATTTTAAGTTTTGATGTAACTGCGAATACAACAATCAATACACCTACTAACATTCAGAAAGGTATTTATTATTTCAGATTAACCCAAGATGCCGTAGGCGGTCATGTGATTACATGGGATGCGGGATATTCATGGGCGGGTGGTACTGCCCCAACCTTAACGGCTACGGCTTTAAAATCAGATATTTACATGGTAGTCAGTTGTTTTGATATTGCATCGGGTGGCACTAAATTATTCAGTAGTATAATCGGACAAAACTATTAATTATGGCAGACGAGGACAACAATTTTGAAATAGTAAAAAACGCAAACCCATCTATTGTAAAAGAAGCACAAGCAGAGGTAGGTGTTGAGTTTAAAGGAGAAGATGAAGCGGGGGTTGTAGTTGATGGAGATATTAAGATTAAGCCAAACGCAAAAGAATTTAAAAGACTTGAAAGGCAAGAGTACAGACCCGAAAGAGATAATGTTCCTCAAACAGACACAAATCCTAATAGTCAAGAGGTAAAAGACAAAAACGATAAGGCAAGAGAACGCATTATTCCTTTAATTAATGCGATGAGTAAAAGTGGAGGTATAAGGTTAGATGCTATAAATGAAGAATTGAGAAAAGAATTAAATAATACAAGCGACCCCGACAAGGTAAAAAGATTGAAAGTACAAATAGATACTATTGCAAGAAACAAAGAATTAGCACAAAGAGGTAGAGATGGTATAGTTTTTCCTCCGAAAAATTCTGATGATGATGAAAGTGAAAAATAATCAAACCAAATAAACCAAACCAATGAATGACGAACAATTAAAACAAAATTTAGAAGCCATATTTCAATATGCAAGAATACATAGTGTAAATAAAAATAATTCAGAGGATGAGTTAATGGCTATTATTCAATGTAAAAAAGAAACTTTTGACAGACTTTTTGCCCCACAAAAGGAAACAAAAGCAAAAACCTCAAAGTAGAAATATGATTTTTAGTTACAGATACTATAATGAAAGAGGAAGAGATAAAACAAGAAATAAAAACTTTGCAAGACAACATGATGTCAGTCATGGAAAAAATGGACAGACTATCAAAAGCCATTGTTGGAGATGAAGAGTTTGGTCAAGAGGGGTTGGTAAAACTTGTAAAGAAACATGAACGATACATTGAGAAACAAAAGTTTTTATATGCGAAGATTTATGGTGCAATAGCCGTTGGAGGTATTGCGTGGACATTGGTTTTAAAATTTTGGGATAAAATATTTTAAATGGGTCGAAGTCTTGCCATAAATAATAGTTTTACGTTAAAGTTTGAAAATACAACAAACTCCCGACAACGTATTTCTTTGTTTGAATTAGGCAAGGGAGGAACGGGTCAAGTGCAAAGATTGACAGATGCAACAACCTCAAATCATATTACGGGAATACCAACATTAACTCCTTTTGTTTGGAACTTTTTAGCTAATCAACCTTTTGTTCCCGATAATGTAGTAGGTGTAAATATAAACTACTATCCCACCGCTTCAAATTTTAAGGTTCAAAACAATGGTAACTTTGAAATAGTAAGTGATAACGATTTAGGTGCGGGAGTATTTGCTACATTAGTTGTTCCCGTTACTATTGGAATGACTTTAACAGATGTCAATAATGCAATCAATGATGAAATAAAAGCAATTCCCCCATCCGACCAAACCTTGTTTAGAAATGCACAAGGAGAATTTATGCAAATGTTTATTACGTTTGATGAGTTGTATATAAAAAACTTTCCTTTGCCTTTAGGTGTAGTTGGTGCTACGCCTTATGTTCAATCATGGGGAATAAGTATTCAATATCCACCAAATGACTTAAACATAGGAAGTACGGGTAATCCTATTCGGGTTGCTTCTGTTATTTCTCCATCAAGCGGAAATGCTTTTTATGGGGGTGTAGATACGATTGTAACTCAATCTAAAAACATGGCTAATGGAGTTATTGTAGATGATAGTAGTACCTCTGTTAGTTATGACGAAATTCAAAGAAGCCAAACGGGAAGTGTCATGGATGTAAAAAGCATGGAATTTAGCGTTGGTACATCTCCAAATACAAATGATGTAGATGCTCAAATGCTTCAACCTTTTTATTTTCAAAAAATTGATGTAAACGGAAATGACTTATCGTATGCAAAGGTTCAGTTAAAAGACCCATATCAATTTCAAGATACATACGCTTCAATAGACATGGGTACGGAAAGTGATAAATATATGTTAGATGGCAATACAAGGTTTTCATACAATGTAGAACCATTAACCTCTTTATTTATAACCTTTAACTATACACGATTAACAATTTTGTCTTTTGGAGATAGGTATGGCTTGAAAAAAACCCTTAAAGAACAAGAGGAATTAAGCCAATACGATGACCAAAATGATTTTGCAAGAGAATATACTTTAGAAGTAAAAAAGCCCAAAACCCGACAAAATAGAAATAATTTTGTTAATTTCAAAGGAAATAATATTGTAAATAACAAAAATACCAAAATCCTTGCGGGGGTGGGTGCTTTATTTTTGGCATATAAACTTTTAAAATAAGATACATGGCAAATATGATAGTAGAGTTTCTTTTTATAATGTCCATAGTGCTTTTTGTAGTGCTTTTATTTATGTATAAATCTATTCCGCAAAAGGAGGATAGTAAGCCCTTGTATGCAGATAAAAACGACATTAATATAAGAGAATGTACCTCATCTATTTGCGAAACTTTGAATAAGGTTCAAAAAGGTATTGATAGAACAATGTGTTTAGTAAACAGACCAAATGATTATAACGACAAACAAGTTTTGACAAAGTACAACAAGGGTACATATCGAAATGAGAAAGGTCGTTATGCAAGTTTAAATAAAGTATGAAACAGATACATATAGAAAAATTATTGACTTTTAGCGGTGTTATAGCCGTTACTATTGCGACATCTTATATGGTTCGTACATATCTTGATTATTTAAGAATTAAGAAGTTAAAAGAAGAGATGAATAATGGAGGAAAATAACCAACAAGCCGAAGCGGTACAACCCGAAGCAAACCCAACAGATGCACCTCAAACGGATGTAGCTGATGCTAATGCACCTCAAACGGATGCAACATCCGAAGCCCCAACAATGGAAGAGGGCGGGTCTGTTCAAGCGGAGGATGAAATGTTTATTCTATTATGGGCGGGTAATTGGAATAAATTTTACGGAGAATGAATAAAGCAGTAAAAATAACATTAGGAGTAGTAACGCTATTGGCAATAGGTGGCGTAGCTTTTTACTTTATAAGAAAAAGAACTAAAAAAACTATTGGTAAAATATATGCGATTAAAGATAGTGGCAAAGGTTGGCTAACAATATATGTTATTAGCAATCGTGAAAACTATCTAAAAAAAGCACTTAAAGAGTATGATGCGGGTACTATTAAAGAAATTCCCCACACCAAAGATTTAAACGACTATTTAAAACGAGAGGATTTTCCAAAAGGCGGTAAGATAAAAATTAGGGGAATTGATGATTTGCAAGGAGAATACGAGATATTAGGTAGAAATTGGATTGATGAAGACCCGACTAAAAACACCATGTCGGGTATTAATATAAAGCATAACGGAGATTGGAAAAACATGAGCCAACATGATACTTTTCAATCCCCACAAGGAACGGGAAGTATTTTTTATAAGTCATTACCAACATTCAAATTAGTAAAATAATGAGTAGAACAATAACGGGAGAAGTAAGAGATAGCAAAGGTTCGGGAGTATATGGGGCAAAAGTCCATGTTACCTCTAATACGGGAAAAAAGCTATATGCAAATAACATGGGTGCAATAACAGACTTTGATGGAAAGTTTACATTGAACTTGCCTACTGAAACGCCAAAAATTGAAAGATGGATAGCAGTTTTAGACCCTAATACGGCACAGAAAACAACCGCTAAAATAAAAGATACAATCAATAATTACATTTTAGATGACATTGACAAAGGTGGTCAGTCGCAAATGTTAGAAGAGGTTGTTATTACGGCTAAAAGAAAGAAGCCAAAACCTAAAAAGAAAAATTACACACCGATATTTATTATTGGTGGAAGTATATTAGCATTATTGCTTGGGTATTTAGTTTATGACCAAATGAAGAAGAAATGAAAATAGACGAAGAAAAAAAAGCAAAAATGAAAAAAGCCATCCTTTACGGAAGTATCGGAGGGGCTTTGGTTATTGGTACAATAATTTTTATCATATTCAAAAAACGTAAAGCATAGGACATGGATAAGAAAACACAAAGTAAATTAGTCATGTTAGCTTATTTAGGTGTAGCAGTTGCCTATGGAGTGCTATTTTATGTAAAATATAAAGGTAGAGAAACATGAGAAATGACTTTATAGAACAAGATGAGGATTTTGACCCGTTCTTTTCAGATGCGTGGGAGGGAATTAAATCGGGTGCTTCGTATGTATGGGAGGGAACAAAAAGTGTTGCTTCCGATGTTTACGATTATGGGGTTCAAACTTATGCTGAATTAACAGAAAGCGAAGAGGAAAGAAAGGCAAGAGAGTGGAGGGAAAATATACCACCACCTCCAAAAAATCCTCCCGAACCATCAGCACAAGGTTTGACACAACCAACCCAAAATGAATTTGAGAAAGAACGAGAAGAGAAAGCGTTAAAAATAAGACAAGCTAATGTTAAACGGATAACAGAGGAAAACGCAAAGAAAAGAAAGAAAAAAATTATTATATTTTCATCAATAGGGGGAGTATTACTCATTGGTGGAATTGTAACATATATAGTTTTAAAAAATAAAAAATAAAATCATGGCAGTAAAGAAAAAAGCTAAAAAGAAAGGTGGAAGTAAAACTTGTCAAAAAGTAAGTAGCCACAAAAGAAAAGGTAAAAAAATATCTTCATACGGGAGAAAACGTAAAGGGAAATAGATATGGCTAATGCTTTTATGACTAAAAAGAAAAGTGCTATTAAGAGTGGTGCTAAAAGTTTTACGCATAAAGGGGCGGATGGTAAAACGCATACCTATATAAGAAGTAAGACTAAAACGGGAATGGTTATTTTCAAAAAGAAATAACAATGAAATTTATACATCCACAAGATACCAAAGCGTTTTTACTTGGCTTGATGGCATCTATTACCGCAGTTATAATATGGGATAGGTGGACAAGAAAAGATAGAAAGCGTTTTTTTAATACGGGAAACAATGAGTAGAGGTGGCAATAGCCCTTTAAAATATCGAAGCGGAGTGGTCAAAAAAACATGGATTGACCCAAATGATTATACGATTTTAAAAAGTCGTATGTTTCGTAGTTTACAAGATGCTAAACTCTACAAACCCGAAAGTAAGGGGAATAACTATTTGTATTTTCAATTATCTCCATCCGATGATGCAGAGCAGTTGATTTATACATGGAAGCTATTGCCGTATGGTAAACATAAGGAGTATGTAAATGGAATGAAACTTAAAGACAACCCTATTGCAAAGTATGGCATACCATTATTTGCATTAGCGGGTGTTTATTTTATTGGAAAGGAATTAATTAATAAGCTAAAATGAAATATTTAAAAAACATATATGTCGTTCTTGGATTGGTGGGAATTGGCTATTATTTATATAAACGCAAACAGATTGTAAAGAAAACCCCTAAAGCAAGTAAAAGCGTAGTGGAAATTGAAGAGAATGTTAGTGAAGAGGAAATAAAAAGAATTGCAAAGGAAAATAAAGTTCCAATGGATTTAGTTAGAGATGTTCAATCAATGAGCCAAAAGCAAATTGCAAAGACTATACTCGCTAACCAAAAAAGTCTGAATGAAACAGAAATGAGTAATGACGAAAGAAACCATTTGAAAAGAATGATTGAATTTTTAGATAAACAATTAAAATGATACACAACCTTAAAAATAAAATGAGTATTGAATATTTGCAAAGTATTATAGAGGGCATGGGCTATGCTTTTTTTACTAAAGGCAATTACAATGTAAATATTATTGGCATCCGAAACCCAAACTTGGTTGCTAATTCTTTTGATGATACCATGATTTGTGCCTATAAAGTTTCAGACCAATGGGTTTTAAAAGAGTGGCAAATAACCACAGATGCGGGAACGTATTGGCTAAAAAATCCAATGAACGCTAAAGGGTGTGCATTATTAGTACCTCATCAATACAGAGGTGTTTATAAAATTGATAAGCATAGCGGTAAATATTTTGCTTTATGTCAAAGAAATGGCAAGGTTGAGGTTTACAGAGATGATAACAAAGACCAAATACTTGATTTTGACGATGTTACAAAGGAGTGGGGTTATTTTGGCATTAATATTCATAGAAGTAATCCATATAGCCAAAGTACAAACGTAGATAAGTGGAGTGCGGGTTGTCAAGTATTTAAGAAAGTAGATGACTTTAACGAATTTATGACCATTTGCAACAAAGCAAGGGAAGAGTGGGGAAACTCGTTTACTTATACATTAATTAAAGAAGAGGATTTAAAATTATGAAAGACTTAATAAAACCAATAGCCATAGGTATAGGCATTAATTTAGTTTTACCACAACTTGTAAAACCAATAGCAACCCCCGAAGAGATAAAACCACCAACGGGTAATGCAAAAGACCTAAATATGAAACAACAACTTGTTCACATGATGGTACATCATTCGCAAGTTCCAATATCAAGTTCTATTATTGTTGGTGCAATAGTGGGATTAAGTGTTTATTTAAGCAAAAAAATATAAATTATGAAAAACGTATTGTTGATATTAGGCGGTGTTGCAGTAGGCGGAGTAGGTGCATACTTTTTTTGTCGGGCAAGACAAAAGAAAAAAGAGCAGATTATTTTATCTACTTTAAAAGATGAGGAAACGAAAAGTGAATTAGAAAATATGTTTAATAAAACATTAAGTGAAATAAATAAATAAGCGTCATCATGAAAAACAAAAATTTAGTGTTAATAGGAATAGCATTTGTAGGAGTAGTTTATTACTTAAAAATGAAAAAAGACAAAGAACAAAAGGCATGAGGGATTTAATGTTATTAGGTGGAGGAATAGCCATAGGTTATTATTTGGCTAACCGACATAAAGCGGAATTGCAAAAGATGTTGAACAAAGCTAATGCAGATGTTCAAAAATTAGCTAATGATTTAAAAGCCGAAATAAAAGAGGGCGACAGATTGGCTAATCATATTGTTACAGAGGATGTAAACAGAAATTAAAAGACATGATAAGAGAAACTAAAGAAAAAAAATGGGAGGAACGTACATCTAAAGAAAAATTAGATAGGATTTTTATTGTCGTTGCTATTATAGGATTTACTTTGGGTGCTATTGTGAATTTTAAAATTTTAACTAAAAAATAAAAATATGTGGCAATTAATTGTAGGGGGTATTTTAGGTTTTGGTGCATCGGAACTTTTAGGCAGAGATGAAAAACAAAAAGATAAAGACACTATAAAAGAATTTAGAGAACGAATATCCGAACTTGAAGAGTTTAGACCTTATCAAGAAAAAATTAAAGATGATATTAACCATGAGGGTTTTGATTATTCGTTTAGAGGTTACTCTTCCTATGATAAGGTAGATAGCAAAAAGTTTCATACGTTAAGAAAAAAATATGTAACAGATGCCAATGCCATAGAAAATTACATTGATAAAACCGATGATGATTTGTATGATGAAAAATACGAGATAGGCGTTCAAGATGCTATTGATAAAGAGGGATTTGATAATGCACTATTGACTTATCATGATTGGAAAGATATAAAGGATAAAAAATATCAAACCTTATTAAAAAATTATAAAAAAAGTGCAAAAGCATTAGCGAAGCACCTTAATTACGAAATAACATAAAAAATAAAAATATGAAATCAAGAGTATTTTCTAATTGGGTTACAACGATATTAGGTATCGTTATTTTATTGTTTTGTCTGTATATGATTTATGCAGAAAAGCAAACCGCACAAGAGTTAAGTGGATGGATGGCAGTAGGTCTGTTATTTTTACGTTCTAAAGATAGTTTAATTGCACTACCACCAAAAGAGTGAATTTAAAACCCCAATATCAGCGTGGGTTATTTATGACTATTGTTTTGCTCTTCGTGGCACTTGCGTTATTGGTTTGGCGAGGGTGTTCATGGAGGGCAGAACTACTTTCATATCAAAAAAAAATTAGCAATTTAGGTGTACGAGAACAAAAATTCAAAGAAAAAATTGAAGAGGATGGAACTCGGATAGCCGAACAAGACCAATTAATTTTAACACAAAAACAAGCTATACAAAACGATTTATTAAGAATTGTTGAGTTACGCAAAATAAAAAGTCAAGTAAACGTAAAGACTATTACTAAAATAGATAGCGTTTTTATTCCTTTTGATAATTCTTGGCAAGACGAAAACTTTTGGGATGATGATGATTTAGTTTATGTTAATGATAGTACATTCCTTGTTCAAATAGACGATAGTACATTAGTAAACATAGATACATTAAGAGAACAATATCGAAAGAAGCCCGAAGTTATTTATGTTCCCAAAACATTTTCTTTAGTTGATGACTATTACTCATTAAGTGGAAATGTAAAAAAAACGGGTGTGTTTATTGATAGTTTGCGGTTATTCAACGACTTAACTATTTCAACGGGTTTGCAATCGCAAGGAATTTTTAAAAGACCTAAACCAATGGTAATAGTTGATTATCAAAATCCGTATGTATCAACAAGGAATTTATCTAACATTACAATTCAAGACAAGCTAAAGTGGTATGACCGAAAAGGTTTTTGGTTTGGTCTTGGATTACTTGGTGGAGTAACCACAACGTATTTTATAACTAAATGACAAGTAGAACGAAAAATATAATCTTTATTGTTAGTGCGGTTGCCGTAGTTATAGGCATATCCGCTTTTCTTTTGCATCGTAGAAAAAAAGTAAATAACCATGTTGTATTTATGGGTGGTCTTGATTATAGAAGCGGAGATTTAAAAATTGATGCACAAACAGAGTTATTAAAAAAAGGTGTTGGCGAAAAATTTACAATAGACCCCTATACATATAAAGATACGGATGGTGTTTTAAACGCCATAGAAGAGTTACAGAACGCACCATACGTTGTTTTGTTTAGTGCGGGAGGAAGCAAATCAAAAAGTGTAGCAGAGAAGTTAAAATCAAAAGGTTTTGACTTATCAAAGTTATATGTAGTTGAACCATATACAACAAGTGCAAATACTAAAGCAAGTGTTCAATCGGCAATCTCATTAGGTATGCCCGAAAAAAATCTTATTGTAGGAAATTCCTCTAATACGGGAAAAGGAGTAACAAACAATGCAACAAGCACCCCATCTTGTTCCCCATCGCATTGGTGTTCAATAACGGAAGTTGGTAAAATAATATCTAATAAATGAGCATAAAAGATAAATATACCAACGGCAAAATACCGCCTAAAGGATTGGCTAAAATTGATACGGGTCAATACCTCGAAGAAAATGCGAGAAACTCTTATATGCGTATGAAAAAAGATGCACAAAAAGAGGGCATAACGATTGACTTATCGGGTGCAAGTTCGGGTTACAGAAAGTGCGGTCAAAAAGGAGATTATACAGAGGGGTTAAGTGGAGGTGTTTTTACTCAATGGTACGCTTGGGAGTTATACAAAGCGGGAAAGGGCAATTTAGCATCTAATCCAACAACATCTAAAGGTTGCAAATCTAATCATGGATGGGGATTAGCTATTGATGTAAAGAACAAAAAAGGTGCAAGGGATTGGATTAAAAAAAATGGCGAAAAATATGGTTGGTGGTGGAGTGGAGGTACATTCAGCCGAATAGAAGATTGGCATTTTGATTATGACATTAAAAGAGATACGTTTTTAAAAGATACTAAAACAAAAGGTAAATGGATATTATTTGCTTTTATAGGCATTTCCTTAATAGGCATAGGAATAGGAGTTTATTATGCG
>MDTG01300839.1_pt1 | contig 14954 bp, 8 predicted proteins | sample 811421 | NCBI WGS metagenome assembly MDTG01 (sample SAMN05326645, study PRJNA326480) | marine metagenome | isolation source: seawater | place: Pacific Ocean: South East | collected 2011
ATACTCATTCCATTCGTTTGATTAAAATTATAATAAGATGGTGTAATTGATGTTGTTCCGTTAGTCGTAATTCCTGATGTTGCTCCACCTTTCCAAAGATAATTAATGTGACTTTTTCCACTTTGGTTCATAGAACCATCACCTAATGTGTAACCATCACTATCAAAACTTTTAAGTAAAGTTGCATCTGTACCTTCTGCACTACTGCTACTAGGATAAATTCTTTTTGTAACACCTCTAACGCTATCAATAAAATAATGATTAGTTCCACTATCTGTAATATTTTTTGACCATATAATTGATGGTTGATGACCAACTCCAGTAATTGCTGTGTTATCAGTTGCATTACCAGTATGTTGCTTTACTGCAAATTGTGATGTGTAATTTGAAATTGTTGTGTATGCCATTATTCGTTCATTCCTAAAGTTGTTAAGGCACTATAGCCTGTCGGTGGTTGATAATTAAATTTAGATTTGCCTTCTGCTCCTGCATATCCATTTCCACTATTTGTTGTTATTGCTGTCGAAACAAAAACTCCGTTCCCAAAATTATAAGCAGGTTTATCAGAACCATATTTTGTTTCAGAATGAGGAGCATAAGTTAAACCTGCTGTAACTGGTAAAGCTCCAGTTTTACTTGCACCACTTGTCGGGTCTCCACTATTTAACCAACTTCCATTTTTTCCAACATATAATGCTCCATTACTATTATCTAAAGCAAACATTAAAATATCGTTTGTTGTGTATGAAGATGCCCAAGAAGTATTACTAACTGTGCTTCCATTATTCTTAAAACTTCCATCATTTTTCCACCCATAACAATCTGAGCTATCACTAGCTTGTACATTATTTGCTTCCTGTGAAATATTATCTAAATTTACTATTCCATGTAATTGACAAAAAGATGAACCCCAAACACCTATACATTTAATTTCCCAATAAATTTTACTTGTTGGGGGAATTGCTAGAGTTGTAGGTGTCGTTGTCCAAGAATTAGGAGATTGACTATAAATGTGAGTATTGCCATTAGTAATTGTTAATACACTACTTGATGGTTGTAATACATTTAATGTAGCAAAGTTATTACTAGGATTATCTAAAGTTTGTGTAATAGTACCTGTTGTTGTGAGAGATAAATTATTGTCGCCACTATCTAAATCCATATTAGCAGAATTTTCAAATTTAAGATGACAAGAGTTTCCACCATTTCCACCATAATTTATTGTTGGTGAAGTTTTTGGTTTCCATTGACCAGTAGTTGCATCTGTTTCACCAAAAGTAGAAGCTGGATGTATATAACCTTGAATATAATATAAATCTGCTAAACAACCATTTAGATAATATGACGAACCAAACTGTACTCCTATTTCGAAATTCCAAGCATTAAACCAACCTATATCAGCATTTTGTGATGGTGTTGTATTATATTGCAAACTTGTTTGTTCTTCACCATTAACATAAATTTTAACTTCAGGTGTAGATAAACTGACATCAACTGTTGCAACTAGATGATACCAAGCTCCAACATCAGAAAAAGTTCTGTTTGTTGTATATCTCATAACATAAGAACCACCAATATAAGATGCAAATTGTAATTTGTTTGCACCATTAAAATAAAACATAGCCCAATTAGAACCATCATTAGTATTACCGATAACTGATTCTTCTCCTGTACTTGACCTTTTAAGCCAATAAGAAATAGTTAATTTTTTTTCTGAACTTGCTGATGATGTTCTTGTAATTTTTGTTGAAGCCATTAATTAAATTGTCCCCCGTTTGATAATCCAAAGCTAGAAGTAAAACTAAAAGCTCTGTCTGTTGTTTGATTTTCTGCATCAGTTATTCTGATTGTAAAATTTGTTAAAGTTGCGGTTGTGCTACTTCCGCCAAAATCTGTTGTCTCTAATGCACCAGTTGATGAATTAAGAGTTACGTTGGCAGTTGCTAAATTTGAGCCAACTTCTGAAAATGTAATTGCACTATCTGATGAACCTGTAATCGTAGCTAATGTTCCTGAAGAATTACCTGCAAAAGTTCCTAATGAGCCTGCGTTTATTGTAAACGAAGGTGCTATAGATGCCGTTAAAATATTATTTGTACTTCTTCCTGCGTTACCATCAGGATTTTCTACTCTTACATAGTAATTACCTGATGCTAAAGTTACATTTACTGAAAGCGTTGTAGCATTTGTAAATGAAACTGTATTAGCAAGTGTAACTGAGCCATCTGTTTTTATAAACTCAACTATTGGTATTGATACAAAATTTGCTCCTGTAATATTAATCGTTGTAGCTGTTGCAGGTGCAATCGTTTGAGAAACATCTGCTACTGTTGGTACTACTGGTTGAGGTACTTCTGCAAAAGATAAGTTACCTGAACCATCTGTTTTAAGATAATAACCATTAGTAATACTTTGAGGTAAAGTTAAAGTATAACTTTGACCTGCTGAATGTGGTGGTGATTTAATTTTTACACCATGTGAATTTTGTGAGCAGTTTAATTGAATAGCACCGTCTGTAGAAGAACCATCACCTTTAACTGTTAATACTGGTGAAGGTAATCTGTCTCCATTAATTGTGCCTGACGTTAAATTACTTGCACTAAATGAAGCTAAGTTAAATGTACCATACGCCACGACTTGTAAAATATCATTAACTGAAGCACCACTAGCTAATACTATTGAAGTACCATTAGTTGCTGTAAAATCTGTTGTATCTAATTTAACACCATTTAAATAAATATCTGCAAAAGCTGTTCCTGACGCAACGTCATAAGTTAATGATGTTCCTGCGTCATCTGTGGTAAATGTGGTTTGACCTGCTGTTGCAGTAAATTTAAATCTTTGTGATGTTCCATTTACACTTGACCCTGCAAGTGCATATGACGAACCATCAAAAACTTTTAGCTTTCCTGCCGTTTGGTCAAAAACGAGGTCACCCACATCATTATTTGATGAAGGTACTCCTGCTTGTACTCTGTATCTTTCTGCAAAACTATTTACTCCAGATAAATTTGTAGCAACTGTATTTACATTTGCAATTGATCCACCTGTTAAATTTACATTAGCAATATTTGTTGCAACAGTGCCTAAATTATTAGAACCATTTATATCACTAGCAATAGTTGTAATATTTGAGTTAGCTCCTGCAACTGTCGCTATGTTATTTGTTGGAGAAATTTGACCCGCAACATTATTTACATTTGTTTGGTTTGTAGATGAAAGTTGAACTTGTACCCATTGTGTATTTGATAAATCGTAAACTTTTAATAAATTATTTCCCGTGTCCCAGTATAGAGCTCCGTCTTGTAAAGTATTTCCATCATTATCAACAGAAGGGTTACTTGATTTAGCTCCTAAAAATCTATCGTCAAACGTATCATAAATAGTTTGTACTTGTGTTAATGCAGATTGTGCACTTGTGTTTGCAGTTTCAGCACTTGTTTTTGCTGTTTCAGCAGCCGTCTTTGCTGTTTCAGCAGCAGTCTTATAAGTATTAACTGTAGAAACATCTGCCGCTAATTTTGTATCAACATAATTTTTAGTAGCCGCCCCTTGATTAGTTGTCGGGTCAGTTACATTTATAATCTTTTTATTATCTGCGTCCCACTCATCACTACCTGTAAGACCAATAGTATTTTCTGTAACATCAATAGCTTCTTGTGCCATGAAGAAACTTTGGTTTCCATCTTGGTCAAGAGTAGCTTCTGTAAGTGTAGATCCATCTTGGTAATCTACAAGTCTAGCTGTTCTATTAGATGATCTAGTAAATTTTATAACTACACCTGACGCAGGTGCAGTTGAAAATGTAATTGTAGAAGAACTTGCAAACGTATAATCTGATGTTAAATTTTTAGTAACACCATCAAGTGTTACAACTACGTGTGCTTTTTCAATGTAAGGGAAAGTAACACTGTAAGTTGTCGTGCTTCCATTTCCTGTGTATGTATCTATTGCAAACGCCATATTTAATATAAACTCCTAGCTCCTTTGTCAGGTAATCCTGAATTATCTCTAATAAAATTAAGTACTTGATTTATTCCATATAAGTTTTGATAAGGAAGTATTCTCATCATTCTATTAAAATCCCCTTTACTAAATTGATAATCTGTTGTTGCCGCTTTTAAGCCCGCACCTAATGTAGGAAATAATTTTCCAAATACTAAATCGTATGTTGGGTTTCCTGTAATTAGATTCATTTCTGCTCCTGATGATCTTGTATTAAATCTGTGTTCAGGTGCTACTTGTCCTGTAATCATATCCATAAAAGGAGGCATCACAGAAGACCAACCTGCTCTTTGGAAAGCGGCTCTTGCTACTTTACTGTAGTCACCTCTTTCGCCAAGTCTTTTCTTAATATATTTTTTCTTTTCAGTATTAGACATACCTATAGTGTTAAAGTGGACTTGTGCAGTATATGCTAAACCACCAATCATTGTAGTAAACACAAACATATTAAAAGTTTGTGCGTCCATCATTGCAACATTATGTAAAAACTGTTTGTTCCAAGCATTCATAATGAATTGCCTAAACTGAGAAAATGTTTTTCCTAATGTGTTGTCAGTAAAGAATCTACTTGTATCTCCAATATGATTGTACTGAACAGAACGTCTTGTAAACCTATTAACTGCTACTGCAAATCTTTTAACTAACTCTTGATCTTTCATAGCAACAAAATCAAAACTTAAAACTCTATAACCTAAAGCATTTTTTGTTTTAACAACTTTAGAACTATTAAATTCTTTTGCTAATGCAACCAAATCACTATCACTCAATCCTAAAACTCGGTATCTATTTAATTTACCTTTAGATAAACTTTTTAAAACATTACCTTTAGCTCCAATTAAATCTTCGGCCATATTATTTACAAAGCCACGCATAGCTATTTTTCTTTGTATGCTATCAATATGTAATAATCCTGATGAGTAACCTGTAATTTTTTCTGCCGCACCTGCTTGTGCTTTTGAAAGAATAGCACCTTTTTGAAAATCTGATTTTGCGGCACCTCTATCTAACACTTCTAAAGATTGGTGTAATCTATATAAATGATCATCTCCATTAGATGCACCAATAACAGCAAGATCTTTTCTAAATGTATCAGGTAATTTACCTGCGGCCGCATCATCAAAAAGTTTTCTTAATGCAGGCATTTCATTAAGCATTGTTCTTAAACCAATTTGTGCAGTAACAACTCCAAACTCAGGAAGCTGTGCAATACCTACTTGGTTTAGTACCCTAATAAAATTAAATCTTCTTAAATCTCTTAACCACGCTTGATAACCTGAAGATGGATCTCCGCCCTCTGTAGAACGTCCCATAAGATTATTAAAGAAACTATCTATAACTTTTTCTTCTTCTTTAATAGCTACATTATCAATATTTCTATTTTGAATGTTAACAATTTGTCTTCCAACACCTAGTTTCTTTTGATCTCTGTATGAACTATTAATATCTCTTTTTATTTCGTTACTATACTTTAACCATTGGTTTCTACTTTTAACACCGAGTTTATCAGCTAAAGCATACCAACCTGACATTTCATTTGTATAAGAATGCCAAAGTAAATCTATGTCATTTTCAAACATTTCATCAAGTTTAACTTTTTGACCTGCCGCTTTACCTTTAGTTAAAACTTGTTCAAAGTTTTCATCTAATCTTATTCTTGCTTCAAATCTGCCTGATGTAATTAATTTTAATTGATTTTGTAATCCATCAAATAATTCATTTCTTTGAGCATCATCTAAATTACCAAATACATCATCTATGTATTCTCTTAATAATTTTGGATCTCTAATTTTAACAAGTTGTTCAATATCAAAACCACCATATCTACTATTATATTTAGCCGCTTTCATTATAGCTCTAGCTAAAGCTCGTGCTTTTGTAATAGATATTTTTTCTGTTTTTGGTTTATCTTTACCTGTTTTAACTCTAATCTCTTGTGCTTCTGCAACAGGATTATCTAATCTATTTATAAGTGGTTGTTTTCTTGCGATAGCATTTGTAAGTAATTCTTCTATACCTTCTTCACCAATTCTTCTCTCTAAATCAAAAAAGCTATCAAAACTAACTTTTCTAGGAACATAATATCTACCAGTGTTAGCCGCTAAATCTTCTGCACCTTCAACACCAGCTTCTCTTAATTTGTTTACAAATAATTGAAAACCATCTGCATAAGCATTTGCACCCTTAACAATATTTGCATCGTTAAGTATTTCTAATTCATCTGAATTTCTAAGTTTAGCAGGCTTACTAAGAGCAATCATAGCTCTTTTAACTTTGTACATAAAATCTCTTTTATGACTAAACTGAAAGAAACCTTTAAGGTCACTTATCATACTACCACCATAACCTTTGGCTTTAAGATAACCTTTTACAGCATCATTAAGACCGCCTTTAGTATAAACAACGTTATGAGCTTCCATAACCATTGTATCTCTAATTATTTCTGTTGTAGGTGCTTGTGGTACAAAATCTTTTTGAATAATACCTGAATCTTTTGTTGCCCAACCAATAGGGTCTTCCATATTATCAAATGCAAATTTCTTTGCTAGTTTTGACATACTAGAACCTAATGATCCTGATCTAGTCATAGCTAGACCTAAAAATGGTAAATCTCTTGCAGTTGCAAAAGCAGGTTCTATAGCATCAATTTGATCTATCTCTTGCATCTCTTTTGTAAACTTTTTATTTTTAAGAGTATGCTTTACATTCTTAAATGTTGTTTCTTCTGCTTTCTTTGTTGGTATTAAACCATTTTCTAATAAGTCAGCTCTTTGAGTTGCAAGACCTACATTTTTTACAGATTTTGCAAATAATGCAGTTACTCCCCCTCCAAGAGTACCACCTAAAGCTGATGAGATAAGTATATCATTAAGACCCATTGTAGGGTTGTTAGCCGCTATTGGACTATATAAAGCACCTTCCATAGAGCCATAAGCTAATCCTGATTTAATAAAAGTTTTTCTTCTCGATAATCCTGTAAGAAAAGATTTAGCTTTCATTACTTTAGAGAGAGCTCCATAGCCTGTTAAATTTATAGGATCTAATAAAAATGTACCAAACTGTAATGCAATACCTTTCCAACCCATACTAGCTAACATCTCAGCATTCTTTTGATGTCTTTGTGCTTTTTGTCCTAAGTACTCTAGGTGTCCAGTATTAAGAGCTCCTAAAAGCTCGTCCATGTAAGCACCTCTTAATTCATACTTTTTAATTGTATCTAAAAAATCTTGTTTGTTATTTTCGTAACTAAAACCATCTTCTTGAACAAATGTTTTATTAAAGAATAAATCAAAACCATTAGCAAATATTGTATTCTCTCTAATAGATGCTTTTACTGCGTGTGAAAATGTATTTTGATTAGCAATAAATTCTTGAAACTGACTGTGATTGTATGCTTTATCTAAAAATAAACCTCTACTAACATCAGGTAATTCACTAAATAGATCTTTTTGTTTAGTTATATCTATTGGTGTAAACTTAGGAGTTTTTTTTTCGGTAGCTAATAAATCTGCTTCTTTGTTTCTTCTAGTGTTAAATTGATCTCCGAAGTTTCTTAAATTAGATTCAACAGCGTCCCAGTCTCCATCTCTAGCTTGTTTTATAAAATTCATTTCAGAACCATCTTTTCTTTTAAAAGCTGTTCCGTGTTGAAAACCAACAGACGCTACTGATGTAGCTTGTCCTATTGTTAAATCATCAAAAGGTACTTTATGATCTTGACTTTCGTATGTTCTTTTAACTTGTTGTGCATACCAATTGTGACTTGCTTTATCTATTTCAGCTACTTGATCATCAGTAATAGAAAAGTTTGTAGATGCTTCTTTAGCTTCATCACCAGACTTGCCAAAATAAGGCTGTAACACATCAATTGTTTCTGATGATATGCCCATTTCATTTAATAGATTTACATCTTTTTCTTTTAAATCAAATCCTGTAGCAACAGTTACACCTGAGTTATCACTAGGTACGTAAGCTTTATTTACTCCTTTACCTTCTAGGCTAGAAATAAATTCCCAATTTATGTTTTTCATTATGGTACTCTATCCTTTGTTTCATCAAATATTCTTTGCATTTTTTCTTTTCGTAATCGTTTTTTCTCAAACGCCTCTAAATCTTTTACTGCTTGTTCTTCTTCTTGACGTTTTACTTTGTCAGCAAAAGTATCTTTAACTAGCTTTAGAGGGAGTTGAAGCCAAACGGTTTGACCATCTTTGTACTCAACAGTTGCAGGCACTTCTAATGGAGATCCATCATCTTCTTTGAAGTAAACAACATCATCATTAGTATCTACAATCAATTCATATTTATCTATGTCTATACCTTCAGTTTTGTTTGGTGGTGTCCCGTCTACATCAATATTAGTTTCATCATAAAAGAAACCAACTATATCTGTTTCTTGTATTATGTTTTTTTCTGTATTAAGTTTATCTTTAAGAACTTCAATTGCTGTAACTTTAAAAGCATCATAATTATCTTTAGTAACACCAAAAGCATTTAATTTATATTTACTAATGTAACGATCATTAACAACTTCGTAATGCTCCTCTAAAAACTTTTCAGTTAATTTTATATAATCAGATTCAACGCCACCTACTATATTTTTAAAGTATTTAGCAGTCATATAAGCTAACTCTTGGTTATTGGCGTTAGCCATATTTGCAGATGAAAATAGTTGTATCTTCTGTTTATCTGATGAAGTTAAATCATTAATTTCTTGGGTAGTTGTATCCATAGAACCCATACTTTTAATAACATCTCTAGGGTCTTCACCTGCTTGTATTCTTAAATTAGCAACATAATATTTAAATTTATTTTTATCATTTTCTTCAAAGTAAATACCTGTAATTCCATTTTTTTCTAAAGCGGCATAAACTTCTAAAGCTAATTTATTATCTTCAGTATATTCTCTAGTTAATGGCTTACTTAATAAATCTAATATAGGCTTTACTGGTTCATTTCTTTTTAAACCAGGCATTAAAGTTAAAGTAGTTGCTACAAACGCATCAGCATCAGACCTACCCTCTGATTTTTTAATTCTATATTCTTTGTTAAAAAGATCTGTACCTAATTGTGTTCTATCTGCTTTAGACATAGAACCAACATTGCCTATAAACCAACTTGCACCATTATTATTTAAAGTTATAGCATCAGTTAAAGTTCCAATTAATTTTTCAACTCTTTGTCTATATTCTTTACTATTTAAAACTGAAGGTGTTCCATCAGGTCTATTAGAAGTTAATAATTCAATATATTCTCTTGAAAATCTACCATCTAATTTAGCGTGCTGTTCAGCAGAATTAATTAATATTTCATCAAAATCTTTTAAAGATAATGCAGGATTTCTATTTTCTTTCATATTATAAAACATATTTTTAAAATATTTAGACATATTCTTTCTAAAAAATTCAGCTTTTCTTTCCTTGTAGTTATTAGTGTTCATACCTTCAGGATCATTAGCTAATTCGTCAGTATAAAAATCTATTTCTAATTGTTCTTCAACTTTATTAGGTAAAGTTTGTAAAGATAAAGTAGCATTACCAAATACTTTATAACTAAGATCATCTTGTTGTTTTTCAAACTCTTGAACGTTTAACCATTGTCTTAGTTTAGCTGTACCCTCATTATAAGCTGATGTAAAAAATTCATCACCTGCTTTATCTACTAAATACTTTTCACTTTCTTGATTATAATGATCTTGCCAATTGTAGCCTGCTTCATTTCTTTGAGCATAATAATCGTTTTTAAATTGTGCATTAAAATCTTCTACAGAGTTAACAGCATATTGTTTGTATGCACCGTATCTTGCCCAACCATTAAAAATATCAGGAAATCCTTTTTTATGTGCTTCTCTAGCTTCATCTAATGTCATTCCATTAATTTCAGCTTTACCTTGTTCAAAGTCTTTGTCTGCTTGATCTTTTAAATTTTGATCAGCTAATTTTTTAATAGTAGGATTAATTTTTGCTAATGATGCAGAAAGAGCTCCAAAAGGATCTTTACCAACAATTTTTTCTTGGCCAACATTCATTACAGGTTTAGGCGTAGGTGCGTTTTCTAATGCAACATTTATTCCTAGATCTGTATTTGTTTTAGCCATTATGGAGCATCTCCTACAAGAACACCTTGATTTCCTCCTGATGGAGTTTTAGGTGCTGAATTAGCCATATACATTCCACCAATATCAACACTTGCTTCAAGAGCATAGGTTGCCCAACTAGGTTTGTATGCTCTAGGTAATTTTAATATTTGATTGCTATACATTCTGTTTTGAGCAAGCCTGTTTGTAGCAATACCTCTAATTTTATTTTCGTAGTTTAAATCTATTGTGTTTAGTTCTTTACCTGCATTTCGAGCTATATCTCCAAGTACGCTGACAAATAAATTACCACCAACACCTTTCTCACCTAAAGATGCTCTAGCCTCACCTTCGACTTGTAATTTTCTATCTGATATTTTTGCTTTTTGAAAACTTGCTTTTTGATCAGCTTCTTCTTTTTTTCTAATAAAAGCATTGTCAGTGTAGATAGCTTCATCTCGTAAAGTAGCTGCTTTAGTTTGTGTATCCCTATTTATATTTTTAGCTTTTGCTTTATCTGATTGGTACTGCGTATAACCTTGTAATACTCTAGTTGCTATATACGCTTCGGGTGTACACATATTTATTTCTTCTCCTTATAAAATCCATAAAATAAAACATCGCTAAATGTTTTTTCGTTAATAATTCTAAACCCACACCATTTAAGCCAAGTTAAATGAAGTTTGTTTCTACTATCTATATAATTAAATAATACAGGAAACTTATCCTGCATTTCTTTGACTCTGTTTTTACACTCACGTAAAAACTTTATCTTAATCTTTTTAATTTTAGGTGTGCATAATAAAAATGGAGATCCAATAGTTTTGTCATCAAGTGCCGCCACTACTCCATAGATACCTACAATCTCATCATCTACAAAAAAGGATCTACAATAATCAGTCATTGTAAAACCTTTTAGTAAAGTTTTTTCTATATCATCTGTACCTGATTTAGCTTTTATTTCTTCTGCATCTTCAGGTCTTAAATCTTTTACTAATAATTTTATATGCTCTGCTGTTGCTTCTATTTCATCTATTTTCATTATGTTATTATTCGTTGAGAAAGAACAGAATATAATCCCTCCCACTCTGCCGATAAAAAGTTGCAAGGTAAGTAACTATCGGAAGATATGAATATAACTGCATCTGTGTTTTTACATTGTATAGGAAATTTAAAAGTACCACTTTCTAAATTAGGTTGCCCAATAGTAAATGTGCTAGATCCTAGTACTTGCCCTGTAAATTTATATATAGATGTGTCTCTTGCTAATGGAGTTAGATTTACTTCAAAGAAACCTGTGTCTCCAAATATAATACTCATTTTTTTAAGTTGTAATCTACCTGTATTAACAGATGTAGAATTACCACTTGCCTTTTGTTCTCTCACATAAAAAGTTGCAAATTGATATTTAAAAGTATACTTACGTCCTGCTAACACTGGGTTAGCTGAATAATCACCATCTACTAGAATTGTAGTATTTGTTTTACTCGCAATAGGAATATTTCTACCTTTTTGTGTTGATGACCAAGCACCACCTAATACAACGTCCATTGATCCTGATTCTTCATATGGTAATGTAAATGTAGTTTTATCTGTGCCACTATCATAACTTCCTGACAAACTCGTTTTTCGATCTAATAAAACAGGAAAATCTAAACCAGTATCTACTTCATTTGTTTTTAAATTTAACTTTTCTAAATATGTACCATCAGCTCTTTTAACAACCATATACAAATAGTTTTGAATACAATCTCCATCAAGTAATACATCTGCATCAGCAAATTTGTATTTAGACCAAGATCTTTGTAATGCTTTTGATCCTGTATCAAAGTAATACTTATAAACAAATAAAGAGTTTCTTTCCCCTGAAGCAAATGCAAACAATGTATTTTCAGCAGAAGATCCTTTTAGTCCTGTAAGGCCACCAGTAATGTATCTTGGTAAATTAACTGTTGTATCTAAAGCATCTTTAATTTCAGTATCAGCATTTACATAATATTCTCTAACACCTGCAAAACTACCTCTAGATATTCCAAAGTAAATATTTTGTCCTAGACCAATAGGTTTAACACCATCATCTATTTCATACTCAGTAGTTTGATTAATAGATACAGTTTTAGCTGAAAGTATTTCTTCAGCATCTAATGTAAATTGTGATTGATCAGAAAATAAAACTAACTGTTCATTAAATGGTACAGCATATTTTAAGATAGAAACTTTATTGTGACTAACAGCTAAATCAATCATATCATCATCAATTGATGTAGTTACTGTTGTAGCCCAAAATGTAAAAAACTTACCTGCTTTAGAAAAGATTACATTTTCATCAGACAAAAAGCCAAGTCTATTTCTATAAAAGAATATATCATTTATTTTTCTTCCAACGAATGTAGGGTCGGGGCTTGTTACCTCGTCCCCTACAGTTCGAGATGCAAATTCAGGCTCCGTATATGAAGTACCACTAACCGTGTAAGATGAGCCGTCTGCTTTGCAAAACCTAAAATTTCCGTCAGCAGTTCGTATTAATAAATGTGGCATTGTTGATGTATCAAATGAATTATCTAATCCATCTTTTACAGTTTCAACCCAAGCAGTTCCGTCCCACTTTACAAAGTAATTATCAAATTCAGTTCCGCCATCACCAACTATTTCTGTAACAAACCCATTGTATCCTTTATAGGGTAAGTCAGCAAACGAGTTAGTTTTATCTTTTACTAAAATTAAACCATCACCACCAAGTCCATCAGAAACTTCTGCTGTAAATGTTCCTGAATTTTTAGAAACATAAATAATAGAACCATCTCTACTAATTGTGTAACCTGATAAATTACTGTTTAAGTTGTTAGTTAATTGGGTTGCAATATTATCTGTAGTAATTGATGAAGCATTTGACGCATTAGAATTATCTAAAGTTGTAAAACTAGCAACAGACGCACCATCTATTTTAATTTCATACGTTGTTCTGTATTGACCATTCTTAACATAAAACAAAGCTTCATCAGGTCGTGTTGTAGATGCACTTCCTGACATTGCTGTTGTTTTAGTTTTGTTAACAATAAAAGTATAGTCAGCAACAGTTACTAAATTAAAATCGTCTTGTGGTGCTGATGACGTTAAATAAGAAAGACCATCAGGTGTAACTACAGTTTTATTGTTACCTTGTAAGTCATAAACTTTTATAGATTGATTATTAACTAAAACAGCATACTGTTCATTTTGATCTCTATTAATAATATGTACTTTACTGTTTGTTAACGTATCAGTATTTAATTTTGCTATGTGTTCTGTAGGCGGTCTTTTACCTAAACCAGTAATAATATCAGAAAGAGCATTTTCTTGTATAGTTGCTTGATTGGGTAATTTTATTGTGTCGGGTTGCTGTGACACCCCATTCAATAAATTTGGAATTGAATTTGAAATTAATCTTGCACTCATTATTCATCGCTAATTGTAGTTTTCGCAGGTTGAAAGTTATCTCTATCTATAACTCTATATGTACTGTAGTTATCAAAGATACTATGATCTCTAGTATCTCCTTCGTGTTCTTTTAATGCAGATAAAGCTTGTAGTTCATCAACTTGGTGAAACGTATGTAAAGTTTCTGAAGCTAACATTCTATCTTGAAATATTCTTGCCGCACGAATTGTAATATATCTTCTTGCAGTTTCCGGTAATTCTATAAATTCTAAAAACCAAGTAATGTTAACTCTAATATCTTTAGTAATAGTGTAAGTATGGTTTTCTCTATCCCAAAGTTTTCTACCTCTTTCTACTAAATCTTTGTCAGCATCTTTATTTGAATTATCAACTCTCAAAGCATTAGATGGTAATTCAATTTGATTAGATGCGTTTTTAGTTAATAAATAATTTGTATCTGTGTTAAAATGCCAACCAACACTTTGTACTTCTCTTGATACATTATCTAATATTTGTAAAGCAATTGATACATCTGTTGTAGTTGAAGATGTAATTGTGTTAACAGGGCTTTCCCCTATCGCTGTAAGCATTGTATTAACTGCTTCCAATTTTGAAGTAACTGTAGTTGTCATAATATAAATTTTATAAAAGAGAGGCGACCGAAGCCGCCTCCCAAAGTAAAACTAACGTAATTAATTACGAAGTTTTGATTTCAATCGAACAGATTGGATTTAAAGGTGCGTGACCCATAGCGTATTTAGCTACCATTAACGTACCTTGTCTTTGGATTTGGTATTCCATCTCCGTAGAAAGATCCATTAATTTAACTGTTCCAACTGCATTTTTCTGCCAAACACAACCAACTGTAGTTGAGAAGTTTCCAGCAAAATTTGTGCTAGAACCTTGATCAACACCAGAACTGATGTTTGAAGATGGTAAGTTGTTTGTAGGTACAATGTTAATACCTGCAACTTTAAGAACTTTACCATCAGAGTAAGAACCTGATCCGCCCCAATCTCTGTTAATAACAGTAGTCGCTTGGATTAGATTGTAATATACCGCAGGAGAAACAGCACAATATCTGTCTTCCGCAGGTACATCAGCTGCATCTAATTTTTCAGCCGCACTAAAAATAGTTGCTGCCGCAGAAGCCGCATTAGTTGCGAAGTCAGCGTCAGTTAGAGCTTCCCCTGCAGCTTGAGGTGCAGCAGCGCCTGCTCTACTATTTAAGATTAAGTTTTGATAGACGTGTTTGTCCATTTGATTTGCAAGAGCTCTACCAAGTTCTTTTGAGTAGATAGATCTAACATCGTAATGAGACATTGCTTCGTCTATTTTTGCGATAAATACTGGTGCAATTAATAAGTTCTCAATAGAGATTGTTCTCTCATTGTGAGTTATTGAACCACCAGTAATTTCGTTTCCTGCTGTGTGGTATGAAGCTGTTGCTTTACCAACG